>OJAV01000018.1_pt1 | contig 150164 bp, 121 predicted proteins | sample 1590081 | NCBI WGS metagenome assembly OJAV01 (sample SAMN05416852, study PRJEB24817) | seawater metagenome | isolation source: Sea water | place: Canada:Atlantic | collected 2013-07
TAGATCGCTCGTCGGCAGCGTCAGATGTGTATAAGAGACAGCATCAAAGGTGGCTATATGGACAACATCGAATACAAAACGCCAGCAACTTATATTGCAAAACCAAATTCCTTAGAAACAATAATTCGTGCTTGGGCTGAACCACTTGGCTTTGCCGTTCAGTGGAAAACGCCAGTACGACATATAGTACCGCAGAAGTTACAGTTTAAAGGTGACTTGAGAGAAGCGTCTACGGAGTTGTTCTCATTATTCTTACCATCTGACAGACCATTAAACATTTATTTCTACCCTGATGTTGGTGAGTCTGGACTTATTGTTGTTGAAGACCTTAACAACCAAGAAAGAAGCACTCCGTCTCTTAACTGGATAAACCAATAAAAGGATTTAACAATGAAGTATTCTAAGTTGTCAGCACTATCCCTAAGCGTTATCACAGCATTGCTTGCTGGTGGTTGTAGTAGTTCTCACACCGGTAGTTTCTCGGACGTGCATGGTGAAGCTGTAAAGCTATCAGAACCAACCATTAGCGATCTTAAACGCGAGCTTAAACCGCGTAAGAAAACTATTGGGCAGGAATTCACTGGTCAGCATTACGTAGATCCGAATGATTACGAAATTAGCTATATTGATGAGCGTGACTTGCCAACAGTGTTCAATGAACCTGCGCACATGATTGTTGAAAATAAAAACGAAGTGTCATTGGATGTATTTGCTGCTCACATCTACGATGGCTACCGAGTTGTAATCGATGTTAGCGACCCTAACCTAAAAGAAACCGGTTCTGACGAAGCTAAGTTTACTCCTGCCGCACTTGGCACGGGGATTAACGCTGACACAACAGGCCCTGTTCAACCTTTTGCAGGTGATACAGAAGAAAATGAAACTAAATCTGATTTGATAAAGCTTAAACCGTTCGAATTTGGCGGTACGCTGAAAGAGTTATTGGATTACGTATCAGTACTGAATAACTTTAAGTGGAAGTACGACGAAGAAACTAACAAGATTTTCTTCGTTAAGTATGAAATTGAAACGTTCTACATCTATGACTTCGCAAATCAACGTAACATGGAAGAACGTGTCACCACGCAAACTCAACAAGAAGGTGGTGATGTAACTGGAGGCAACCAATCTCAGTTTGAGCAGCAAGAGCAAATCACGCCTTGGCAAGACATTCAAGGTACGGTTAACTCAATGGTTGGCGACAACGGCAGTGCTGCCTTTGATAGAAAGAATGGACTTGTGACTGTTTTATCTAGCGACTACATCCTATCTCGTGTTGGCCGTTACGTTAAAGAGTTGAATGACTTAAGCACTACCGAAGTATCAGTTGCGTTCCACATGATTCGTGTGAAAGTAAACGAATCGAACGCCAAGTCAATCAACGTCAACTATCTTAACAACCTCATTAGCGGCGACTACGCTATCGAAGCGGGCATGGGGATCTTGTCTCCTAATATTGTGGACAATGCATCGACACTTAGTGAACTTACCCAGGGTAACTTCCTACAGGCTTCTGACGGTACGTTCTCTGCACTCTTTGGGTTTTTAAATAACGTTGGCTCAGCAACTATTTCTGCTTTTGATCATGTAGACATTCTAAATAACGAGTACTACACCAAATCAAGCACAGAAAACCAAGAGTACATCTCTTCAATAGAGCGTGAGCAATCCAATGATAGTAGCGGCGAAGATTTAATCACTACGGAAACCGACGTTGCTGTAGACGGGATTAACATTCGCATCAAACCTCGTGTTATTGGCGATAGAGTTCAAATCGAGTATGGATTATCAAACTCAACCTTTGATGGTTTTGTCGACGCAGGATTGGGTACCGGCCTTGAAGGTGTCAAGCTTCAAAACAACAGCGGATTTGCCGTTAGCCATAAAGCTATTGTGCGCAATGGGCAAACCCGAGTTGTGTTAGCTACTGCTCAAGAAGACAAGACAAGTAGCTCGCAGGGCCCTTGGGATCACAACTTCTGGATGTTTGGTGGCAACGAGAACGACAGCACAGATAAAGAAGTAACAATTATCACTGTAACGGCCTACTACGATAACTAAGGGATTGCATGATGCACACTTCTAAAGAAAGGGTGATTACTATCGGGGGCACGGATGTCGTTATCGGCATCCCGTGGGTACTTGATGATTTTGACAACGCTCTCAAAATGTCATTCAACTTACGCCGTAAAGCTAAGGCAGCTAAACTTCGTTTTGGCGCTAAAGCCAGCGACTTTAAAGATGGTTATAAATACTCACAGTATTTCCTAACTGACAGAGAAGACGCATTCAAGAGCAAAGCCGTGATAGGTAGTCTTTTTGTGGCGGATACTATTCGCAAAATGACACCACAAGATTGCTCCACAATTTTTGTTTACAATATTAGTGAAGATTTAGATGACGACCTGACATCAAACAACACGTATTGGGCAACAGCAGTTGACGAACGCGGACATGTTCTGGCCGGTGATGATGCCATCATAAACTCAGATGAAGAGTTAACTGACTTTATCTTCAACTACCGATCAATATCGCAAAAAGTACAAATCGTTATCTTAGAAGATGACACCATGTCTTTCACTGTGATAAAAAGTTTCATTCAAGATGATGACGATGTAGCCACTTTACAGAAAGTCGCAAATGAGCGTTTTAATGTTTACTTGGCAGAATCAGAATTCCATCTAAGTGTTATGTATCGTGAAAGCCCGCTAGCTCTCAAGAAAGCTATGTTGGCCATTGGCGGCGCAGCGGTTCTGGGTGGTGTAGTTTTTGGTTACCAATACTACACGTCAACGCCAAGCGTTGACTATTTCATGTCTGATTCACGCAATGCCGTTGTAACTGACATTAGAACAACTGCTAGTGCAGCACTTAAAGGTTATCAGTCATCTAAAACATGGAACGACACGACTTTCGCCACCGACGTCATCAAGGAATTTAACGATTTCTATTTGAACAACAAGATGACTCCAACTGACATCGGCAACGTTATGTTTTCTATTGAGCGCTCCATGCCGCTTTATGCGATGGGCTGGGTGATGGAAGAAATCAACATGTCAGAGGGGCAGTTCTATGTCACTTACAAGCGCGACCAAGAATCTAGAGGTACGTTCGTAATACTAGATGGATATTTATCATCTCTGGCAAAAAACATCGCTGACTACAGCCTGGCGCCAATAGGCGAGAATAATGACTTTGACACCCGAGTGTATAAGGTTACTCCGCTTATCAAAGTAGGATTAACCGGAAAGGCAGAAACGTTTGCTCAGCAACGTAGACGTGTCAATGCCTATAATACGCAGCGTGAGGCTCTCCTAGAGGATATTAAGAAGACAGGCGACCAATGGATTAAAGCTAACGCTAAATTCAATAGCATGGGGCTTATGGGCCGTTTATTCTTTGAAGATACCACGGGACTAATGCGTTCATCTGTAAAACATGAGGAAAAGCTACTCAAGCTGCAAGCTGAATTGGAAGAAATCGAATCCAAAGGGATAAGGTCTCTTTCTGAGAGTATCGACGAATCATGGGTATCAGGAAACTGGAACGATTACATCGTTCTAATGCAAACTGATAATTTATTTAATTGGAGTGTTCCAACATACGGCCTTTCATTTCCTAGCGAAGAGCAGATTGAAGCCAAGGGCAAAAAGGCTAATGATAGAAAAAAGGGTGATGAACCGAAGTACAGCACGGCAATTCAATCCTACTCTGTTAAGATAAGCACAAATGAAGGTGATGACGGCAACAACGTACGTACCTACGGCATATTGGACTTCAAACAGTTAATGGAAATCCTCAGTCAGCCGTCGATACAAGTTGTAGGCGTTCAGTACTTCAAAGAATCAGAACAATGGTCAGTCGATATCAGGTTTTATGCAAAGACCGATACGTTTGAACACTTCTTAATGTAAAGGGAAAAACAGTCATGAAATTTAAACGAACCGTCGTGCTATCAGCCATGCTTGGTATGAGTTTCACAGCACTTGCTCAGGAAGATGCTACGGAAGACAAAACCCCGTTAAAGGCTATTACCACAATAGGCTCTGGTGAAATGTTTCAGCATATCGACTTAGATAAAGTTGCTAGCGACCTAAGCCGTCGTCAAGAGCTTCAAATTGAGCAAGATATGCTCAGTAATGAAACCGCAGCAACGATTGCGCGAATGGAGTCGCTTCACAATTTGAGTGAAGAAGAAACTCTTCGCTACATTCGTGAAAATGTGCCAATGCAAGTGCGCGTTCTTGGTAAAGAGCAATCTATGGCCTGGCTTCAAGCGCAATATGAAAAAGAAGTGGATGGACTTGGTCGTGAAGTTGTATGGCAATCTTCAAGCAACAACGTATTTGTTCCTGACGTAGATACCCAGGCTCACGTCAGTTCTCAACCTAAAAATGGCATTCAGGCGCTTTCCGAAGCTGAACTTGAGAAGCTTCGCGCACTGAACAACCCGACCGTTGATGCTGAGAGCAAGCCGCAGCCGTCACCAAAAAACACAACCAAAGCTGAACCTGTTGAAAACAGCAAGACTGATCGCCGGTTCGTGACACCTCAAACTGTCACTGTCGACACTGTCATGATTCTCGGTAGTAAGAAATCATTTACGGGCGATATCGCATTCAAGGTTAACTTGAAAAATGGAGAGGATAACGTCAGCTCAAGATTTAAAAACCTGAAAGTTGGTGACCAGTTCACCGTTCAAGGTAAGCGATTTGTACTGGGCGAAATTTCGAATGCAAAGCTCACTATCATTGATATGGAAAGCAGCGAATCTCACTTCTTGAAGTACTAAGCGCAGGGCGCAAGGAGGCGTTATGACAAACAAACACCCATCACAACAAAAAATATTAAGCACAGCTGACTTACCCAGCCCTATTCGCGTCTTGACTGACGCTTATAGAGTATCCAAACCTGACCCGGACGCGGTTATCAAGGAAGAGAATAAGTCTAAAGTCATTGTACTGGTAACTGAGAGTGTCAGAAACGAAGATGTCTCTGTCACCATTGTTGTAAGTCATGCCGAAAAAACGAAGCTAGCTAAAACATTACGTGCCCTGATCGTACGATTTAGAAAGCAATACGAAAAAGTGCTTGTTGCTGACTGCTACGACGATAGCATCATGACCAACATCCTTGTCGAACATGATAAGCGTGGCAAGACAAACAACATGGAGATGGACGAGAAAGATAAAGAACGCCTTAATGATGTTCTCGACATCCTCAACGCCGCAATGAATTACAAAGCTTCTGACATCCATGTGGAAGTTGAAGGTGGCAAGTGCCTGATCAAATTCCGCATCAATACGGAGTTGGTTCTACACCGACCGGAACTACCTGAATTCGGCATTCAATTTGCCCGCATCTGCTACACCATTTTCCCAACACTAGGGGATGAAGACGGTACAGCGCCCGGTACTTACAACCATAATGAGATTATGGAAGGTGACTTCACTATCTCAACGAAAGATCATAAAGTTAAAGCACGTATGCTTAACCTACCTCACAACCATGGTGATGGCTTTGACTTTATACTTCGCTTGATTGACAAAGCGAAGAAGGTAGAAGCAAAACCTATTACTAAGTTAGGTTTCTCGGTATCAGTTTCAACCTCACTGCAGAAAGTCCGACGTTCAAACGCGGGGTTATTCTTAATCGCTGGTATAACCGGTTCAGGTAAGTCTACAACACAACAAAATGAAATCCTCGTAGAGGTGAAAAACTCAGGCGGCAAGAGAAAGATAATCACCGTCGAACAACCTGTAGAGTATCCGTTACCTGGCGTGACACAAATATCAGGTCAAGATCCGCTTGAAGGGACTAAAGACTCCCAAAACTTCTCGTTTGATAACGTAAACCGTTATTTCCTACGGGCTGACCCTGACAGCTTGGGGTATGGTGAGATTCGTGATGAAAGAAGTGCATTCGCCGCTTACAAAGGGGTAGAGTCAGGACACAAAGTGTATGCTACAACGCATACTCGTTCAGCAATATCGTGCTTTCCTCGACTTAAATCATTTGGGCTTACTACCGAGCAAATTGCTAAGGAAGGCTTCATTGCAGGCATTCTTTACCAACATCTTTTACCCAAGGTCTGCCCGCACTGCTCTATCAAGTACGAAAAAGGTCGCCCTATTCCGCCATCTTTTGATGAAAATTTTGTGTTAAATGCTCATTCGGTAACTAATCCCGCGCTTGACTTCAACACTATAAAAGCAGCTAGCTTAGCCGTTGGTAAAAATGGTTCAATCATCAGACACTTGCAAAACAGAGGCATTCTACGTACAGCAGATGCCGTTGAAATGCTTTATGAACTTGACTCTCTCAATGACTTCAAGCAAGAACTACAGTTCCAAGATAGGCTCGACACACTTATTGACCACCAGCATCATTCGGTAGAAAGCTCAAATATCCGATTCCGTGGAAAAGGCTGTGACAAATGTTTTAACGGTACAACAGGTGTAGTTCCTGTAGCAGAGGCTATCATTCCCGACGCTGACTTCTTATCTCTTATTGAGCAAGACAGCATTACAGAGGCACAAAACTATTGGCGCACAATGCTTGGCGGCAAAACCTCCATTGAAGATGCTTACAGCAAAATATTTGATGGCATTGTTGACCCACGTTCAGCTGAGTTAAAGCTCAGCAAAGAACTCAACTCTCATTAAGGATAAAATATGTCTATATTTTTCGATTTTCACGCATCGATAAAAGACTGGTATGAAGGGGTGAGTAAAAAGCTAAGCTTCTTCAATATGAAGCAAAACCTAACTAAGAAGCACAAAAATCGCCTTACCATTTACAACACGATGTTAGATTTCATGAACGCAAGCGCGAACTCTAGTGACATCAGTTACTTTTCATGGCATTTAGACCAAATAGAACGGCGCTCAAGTAAAGCGCCATTTCTAAAAAGGACGTTCTTAGGCCTCCTGGGTAAGAAAAACGACCAGTCTACTCGAGACTTTCTTCAATACGGCATGGACAGAGCACGTATAGAGGAAATGAAGGACATTATGAAGAACTTCATGCCACTCGATGAGTACAGTTTGTATAAATCGGATGACTCTTCTGATCAAAGACCTATTATAGGCTCACTCATTCACATGTGTGAGGAAAAGATAAAGACTAGCGAACAGATTCGAGCAATCATCACCAGCAACCTTTTCATCATTCTATTTGCATTCGGCATTCACTATATTGCTGTGAACGATCTGTATCCGGCATTCTTACCCGCAGATGTTATTTACGGTGATAAGCCAGACAGAGAGCTATCTGCTTTAGAAAACAACTGGTACATATACTCATGGATTTTAGATAACTGGCTACTATCCATAGGTTCAATAGGCGCTGTATTTATTGGAATTGGCGTTTCCATGAACAAGTGGTACAAACGAGGCGTAGTTTTACGCAAAGAGTTTTTTGATTTTCTACCACCCTACTCTATTCATAAGATTACAGGGCAGTATCAAATCATACTTATGATCTACTTCTACTTGAAGTCAGGCAAGAAATGGCTTGATGCACTTGACGACGTTAGACGCCTAAGCAACAACTATATCCAAAAGCAAGTAGATGAAATTATACTTCGTTCTTCTTCTCTGCCATCCCATGAAGCGTTGAACACTTTTTATATGGGAGAGATGGGCGATATTATCGAATCGAGAACTAGCCGCGACAGCTTATTAACGACACTCGAAAACACGATGGGAATATTAGAAGAAAAGAAAGCGAAAACTATCGAAAATATCACGACGGTTCTCAAGAGGTTTCTCGTCATCCCGCTAGTTTGGGGTTCGGTTGCCTTGTCACTTGTACCTATTGCACTTCATATCGCGAACATGATTCAAGAAGCCCAAGCTGCATCTAACATGTAAGTCGAACAAGGTTTTTTCATTATGATAAAAAACACACCCGAAACGGTGTGTTTTTTTTGGCCAGTCACTAGCCTTTAGTGGCTAATGCTCTACAGCACTTAACAATATCATCGTGCATCTCACGAGCATCAAGGTCACGATAAGGTTTGTACCCACCACTTTCCCATGACGAATCACAGCGAAAGCCTTCACCCAGCGAGCCCTTATCACGCAACATCCTAGCGGCCACAGCTAAATTACCTGCATCTGGAGAGCCGTACTTATCATCTTCATCATCAAACTCAGCATCATAACTAGCATTAAGCTCTGCATGCTCAGCAAGGAATGTCTCAATTATACTGGCAATCTCATTTGGGGAGCCAATCTTTACCGAAGGCAGTACTCCTAGAGTCTTCTTTATCTCAATTTTGTTAATTGCTTCATTCCATTCAAACATGCCACTACCTTTTGCGTCTTGTATATGATTATTATGCACTAGCGAATATCGATATGAACACATCAATTTCCCCGAAATTATCTTTCATCGAAACGCTAAGAATTCACAATGATAGTACAGACTTTCACCTTAATTTGCAATATGATAAAAACGAAACTGGAAGCATGAAGCAACCTAGCCTTTCAACATAGACTGGAGAACCCTTTGAGCGCCTCTAAGAACCTTCTAAGAGACATACTACATCAACGCGCATGAATATCGCCCGAGAAACCAAAAAGCCCTTAGAGTCATTCCAAGGGCTTTTAATAGGCATTCATCTACAAAGTTAAGTCACCATTTGGATGTTAATCCGCTTCCACTCCCACCTTAATAGCCAGCTTAGATGCATCCAACATCTTCTCGTAGTCTTCTATTCGAAATAAAAGGTATTGCAGTTGGTTTTGAAAAGCCATCTGCTGGGCAATAGCGAGAGCTCGACCTTCATCAGAACTTGATTGCACTGAAATACTCAAGTCTGTATCCCGAGCCTGATCCAGCTGAATTGCAATGGCATCTAACTGGCTAATTATAACGCCAGCTCCATTTACCGGTTCTCTAAGAGAGCTTACATATTGAATCGCATCTGCCGCTATACTTAGTGAAGCTTGGGATTGCTTGAACGCTCCTACAAAAGCTTGACTGCCTGGCTTCGACAACTCCGCAGTCGACGGTGGAGGAACAGGCAGCACACCGACAACATTCTTGACATACTGACTCGCAGCAAATGACTCCAATTGATTATAAGTGTACTTGGTTCGGTAATCGCTAGTGAATGTCTCATTAGTGTCAATATAGCCTACTGGATACAATACATTTATAGCACTTAAATCCATCTTGGGAGCAATTGAAGCAGTCGCACATACACCCGCTGCCAACTCATCTTCGGAGCAAAATAAGTCATAATGCATATCAACCATTTGCTGAGCGGCATTACGAGTTGACTGGACCTGTTTTAAACCTTCCGCTACATCAAGGTTTCTTCGCCCCTTTGTACTGTTGGCACGCTTCCTCGATTCTTCATCAAAAGATTCACCAACCATTTTACTCATGGTGCACATGCCAATCAGGAATTGGTATGTGTTGTCGTTAACATTCTCTCTACCTTCAACACGGCCAGTGTAAACCGGATCCGATGGAAATATAGAGCTATCAGCTTTATCCTTAGCGGTTTCTATTTGAGCCAGTGCATTTCGGCGCAAATCAAACATTTGCTGCTCTAGTTCCACGTCCTTATTTGCCGCATTCGTTGTCGCTTTAATGTAACTTTTCATGATAGCGCTATAACTATCGTTAATGGCCTGCATCCTCATGAGATTTGCAGTTTTGAGTGCCGTCTTCAACGTCACATTCATACCGATATCAAAAGCAGTCTCGACATTATTTATCGGCACCATCGCTGCCGGTTGAAACCCTACAATCGGCAAAGGCGTCAGTGTTGGGCAATTTTCAAATGTAACACCTATCGCGAAAGAGCGTGCCGTAACCAGGCTTAAAATAATTAAAAGTAAATACTTCATTACTTCCCTCTTCTTAACTTATTCAGTCTCGATATATTATCCTCAGAGTTTGCCTCGTAGGACACCTCTATCGCTTTCAGACCAACTCTTTGTTCTGCAATAAGGTAGCGTTCAAATAAAAAGTCATTGCTCAACTTGAGTGACTCAAGCTGCATTTTCTGTATAACGGCTAAGGAGGCAGCATTAACAAAATCTGCTTGTCCGTCTGAAGCATCTGATGAGAGTGAGAACTTCTCCATTTGTTCATCTACACGACTTCTCAGCATATCCATAGTGCCCGCTCCGGCCACTGACTCTTTATGATCGGATGAGTCTATTGTGATAGGTAAGTCATCGTTAATTTTTCCAGTATTAATATACTCTCTCATTTTTGTACCGACACGCTTCATCATTGAATCAGTCATGGCGGTTCTCACCATAGACAACCCAGCCATTCGCTGCAGGTACTGAGACTGAGCAATTGCATTACCGGGATCCCTGCGCTGGTTGATTGGCAAATCCGCCACCAAATCATCACCCACAATATTATCCATAAAACTGATAGCAGCCTTAACCTGATTAGCATTTCTATAGGTATCAACAATATCAACTACAGTTTGCTCTGGGTTCAACTCAAGCAAATCTCTATCTAATGCAGCACTCTCAATATCTTCGGCCAGGTCTTCGTCTAGATCATCAAGGTAACCATCAGCATAAGTGTCAGAAGGAGTTGTAAAGTTAGAGGCAAGCACATCACCATTCGGCACTTTAGCACCGATCATCAACTGTTCTTGATACTCTTCGTCTGATAAGTCTTGATTACAAATACCGGCAACAAACTCCGTTGGTGAGCATGAGTTTTCGTTCGCCTGCGCGATACGAGATTGAACAGCACCTGCACTACTTGTTATTCCTGCAACTTCCTTCTGGCGCTGCGTCACTACAGCAATAGTGGTAGCCTTCGATTCTGACTGTCGCTGCTCTTGCACTAATGCTTTTTTAGTTGCACTACACTGTTGAAACAAAGTAGACAATTTACTCCCTAGAAATGCCCGCTTAGCGGTTCCGCATTTACCATCCTCGATATCTTCATCAGAGCAAACACCCTCTGATTCTTTAATGGGAACCGAAACATACCCTTCTGAGTTATCATCGTAAGACTGTTTTAAGACTGCAATCGTGAAAGGAACGGTTTTGTCAGCATACTGCTCTAGGGTGTTTAATATCACGTCAAACTCAGCTTTAGTGTCATCATCCGATACGATTGCACTTTTTCGTCGAACTTCACGTTCAGCCATATCAGTATCATGAGCCATTGCTGCGTCATTCATAACTAACTTAACTTGTTGCTGCTTTTCAATATTAGTCTGATTTACTTGTATCATTGTTGACGTCAGCGCACTCGCGCCTTTATTTAGTGCCGCTGACTGTGTTTTTGCAGCGTCTATGATTGATTGCGCAACAGCATTTGTATCCGTAGAAATTTGCGTAGCCATTTCTGCCAATTGTATATCGGCATTACTCCCGGCAATCGTACTCGCTTCACCCGTTTCATTGCACGGGATAATAGGTGGGCAAGTCACCGCTTTGACAGCGAACGAAGCACTAAATAGAAACATAGATGCAGCGATTTTTATTTTCACTTTACTCCCCCTACATTAGTTACTACTTTAGCTATAACGCCATTAACAGCAACCATGTTGGCCGACAACATCGGCGTCAATCTTTCAAAAAAAGGCGCTGGATCATTAACGTATTTCTGCACATCATCAGCAGACTTAACCAACCTATTTTCAAAGGTCACCATAGCCTTACCTAATAACTGACTGCAAAACATCCAGAACATTGGTTTAAGCGACTCTTCTTTATCGCTTCCATCAAAGGTAGCATGAATGTGCGCATCAAGCAGTTTGAACAAGTAATCAGTGCCTACCTCATTCATAATTTGCAACTGGGACACCTTGATAAAGCCGCCCACATAGAGGTTATTATGAAAAACCCAAACACTATTGAGCATCACCATCGCCGCTTCAACTTTAGCGATATGAAGGTCATACTCAGGAACAATCATACCTTCATTATCATTTTGCAATTTATCAGCAAAGAACCAATCCGTATTTTTGATTACAAAGCTTTTAAACACTTCATCAAAGGCATTTAGATTGTCATTCCCATAAAGAATAATCTCATTAGCAAGTACGTTCGCATAGGTCGACATTAACTTATACATTAACGCATCTTGTTTGTTGGAAGGGAGGTTTAGCTCTTTCGTTAAATAATGAAAGGTGGATGATGAACGCGACGTTATTGTTGAGAAGGCCTCACTAAACTTAGTGTTATCAATACCAGAACCCCGCAAGTTCACGGAGAGTGCCTCAAGGATAGGTAACATAACAATCCCTATCTTATGAGCAGAAATGACGTCTGATAGTGCCTTATTGGCTTTTTCATTCATAATTACACCTCAATCTTAGGAACTAGCTTGTCCCAGCGTTCTGCATTGTCATACCCTTTCTCTATTGGCATATAGTTCGGGTGTGTCTTCCACATCTCATAATCAATCCCTTTAATGCCTGGATACAGTTGAGGTGCAATCATTTTGAAGCCATAAGCATCCTCTGACACATAGTGGCTCCATGCTGCGGAACACTCGACAAACGAAGATTTACGCCCAGCTTGGGAAATTAGGTACCATAGGTTTCTATCAACAGTCCTTACCCACATCATTTCAGAACTTGACAGTATTCCATACTTCCATGCTTTCACTAAAAGCGAAATGATAATAGTCGAAACGTAGTTATGAGTAAGGAGCGTCTTTTTCACCAAATCGTCACCAATCGTTACCAATTGCTCTTCGGTATCCACCTTACTAAATGACTGCAAGATAGGGTCAAAAGGATCTTCAAACTCAGTATCATCGAAATAGGGCGTCTCAAACTTACCTCCGTATTCCTCTTTGAATTTTTCTATACGGCCCTTCAACTCCTCTCTTGCGTACTCAACAAGCTCCTTACCTTCTTTGCTTTCATCACTTGAATAGGCCAAAGCAAGGAATCGATTCTGTATGCGCGATTCAGCAACTTTCCCGTAAATATGGGGAACAATCACAGACAGCATTTCAACTTCATGCTCTGTTAAATCATCAAACCCCCGCCAAAGACGACCTAAATCATCTTTTAATTTCATAAACACTTTTTGCTTTTTAAGAGAGAGAGTTTTTCGCTCACTCTTAGTCAGTGACGCTCTAATGCTTTGTCCCGTGGTTACAGTGAGGTCGTTATCTCGCACCCATTGCGCGGGTATTTTCGCAACGGCTCTAGGCCCCTCATCTAACGACTTCTGTTTTACAATTTTACTCATTTGGTAAACGACGGGCTTAATGTATACAAAAATATCACTTTGCATTTCAGCAAACTTTTGTAGGTTAATCCCTTTTTGAAACTCCCCTACCCCACCACGCGTCGCTTTATAAGCGAAGTACAAAATAACCGGGGCAAAGTAAGGAATAGTAAACCAGCGAGAGGCTTCATCAATAGCAAGCTTTTTAGTGTACCCGTCATTGGTCGTAAAGAAGTAAGCTGGCCCATGCTCCGTTAGATTTTTGTGAATAGCATCGATAACGTCACCATATCCGGTATAAAAGAACATGAATGTGCGAACGTCGTGTGGAATTTTAACCAGCAAATCAAATAGAGCTGACTTTGTTGAATGCCAAATATTCACTTGATAAAAGTAATAAAAACCCGCTATCACCATCATGGCCACTATAATGGCGATGTAGGTTTGTGCATCTTGGGCTGTCCGTTTATTTTCATCCATTTTAATTATCCATAATTAATTTATTACACAATACTGGCGGCGAACATAGGCGCCCGAAGGCGCCTCAGTTCTATTCACATTCATACTCTCGAACTTTACAAATGCTAGCTCCTCGCGCGACACACGAATTATTAGCCACCTCTTTGTCATAATCCACAATGAAGAACTCTTTATCGCCAACCGAAGAACAAGACTCACCGTCAGGTAGGTATCTTCTTCCGTTGGTTTCCGCCAATTTGAAGGCCTGGAACGCGTCCATTCCATCTCCACCAAATTGCAGTTCTACGCCTGTTGAAGCCCATTCGTAAGTCCCGTCATCTGGATCTGGCTCTGGGGCTGGGTCTGTAACCGTTTTTTCACCAATATCAGTTCTTGATTGGCGAGCAATGTATGTACCTTCCTCTTCAACGGTTCTAATGAAATCGCGGCGAGAGAACGGTTCAAATGTTAGGTATTCATCAGCCGAGCGTACTCGATCTTGATCACATGCACGAGTTTGAGTGAACTCCTCTCCTAAATCCACTGTAGATGCAGATGGTGACCATGCTGAACATGAATAAACATCACCTATATCACTCCAGTCTCCGAACGCTTCTCTTTCCACCTCACCCTCTACGCAGTCACCAGATTGAAGGGTCCAACTTCCACTGTCACATATCATCGAACCATTACCTTCGACAGTTGATGTTCTAATTGAGAATAGGTGTACATCACCATGTTCCCCAGAAGGTACGCTTGATACACAAGCTCCGATAGTCGCACGACTTGCAAGGCAACCAGGAGTGATAGATTTTTCACCTACATCCGTTCTTGATTGAGCTACATTGTACGTACCTTCCTCCTCAACAGTTCTTATAAAGTCTTTACGTGAGAATGGGGCAAATGTTCGGTATTCATCAGCATAACGAATTCTATCCTGCTCACATGAACGGGTTTGCGTGAATTCTTCACCTAAATCCACTGTAGATGCAGATGGTGACCATGCTGAACATGAATAAACATCACCTATATCACTCCAGTCGCCATATGGCTCTCTTTCTACCACACCGTCTACGCAATTACCGGCATTAAGCGTCCAACTTCCGCCGTCACATTTCAAGGAACCGCCGCCTTCCTGGTAGGTTGTGCTTACCGTGAACAATTCAAGTGCGCCTGACTTAGCTGCATTTACAGGAACACTACACGCGCCTGCTGTCGCATTTCCTGCAGCGCAATCCTGTGCACATGAGTTGGCACCTAGTACATTCTCACCATCGTCACAACTAAACCATGCAGAGCCTGAGTAACCTGTTAATGCTGAAGGGGTAGACACACTTCGATTATCTCCGTGCTCCACTTGAGCAAGGTTAGCCGCACATCGTCCTGAGCCCCAAACACCGGTCTCTGATCTACAATCAACATTGCATGATTCTGATGAAGAGGTTACTGTGCCATCGTTACAACTTAGGCGAGCAGAGCCAGATGTGCCTGACGTTTCAGAGCTGAATAATGTATTCGTGGAGCCATGCTTTAGCGTACCCACATCAGCCGCACAAAGGTTATTTTTGTTAGTGCCACTATTAGAAGTGCCGCTCCCCCAATGTGCATCACCAGTACAATCTAGCAAGCATTGACTAGGGCCAGTTTCTTCCCAAGCGCCATTGTTACACTTAAAGCCAGCAGAGCCATTATTAATTGTGGTGTTTAGTGAAACGGTTTCACCATGCACATAATCACCTTCTGGTATTGTCGCCCTACAGCTGTTATCACCATTACCATCTGCCCACGTAGCTAATGAGCCGCCACTGCAGTTTTGGTAACAGCTACCGCCGGTCACTGTGACTGAGGCACTATTACATTTAACATCAACAGAACCTGAAAATCCGTTCTCGTTGAAAGATACCGTCTGCGCCTCTCCGGTAAGAAGCTCAATACCTGAAACACGACAAGTATTACCTTGACTACTATCGGTGAAGATCACATTCGCGTCTTCACAGTCGTCACAGAGTTCAGATGGCGGGTTTATCTCGGTACACATATCCTCAAACACCCCATCATTAGTAGTGATAGGAGGTAGTGTAGAGGTGGCCGTCCATGGGTCACCTAGGCAAGGGTTGGAGCATGAACTAACATCTCCACCTCCACATGTAACTTCGGTTTGCCAATATCCTTTTATCCCTGCCGGTACAAAATACATATCATTAATAGAAAGCATCGACATATAACCATTAGGGGTACATAAAGCAGCCTGAATCTGAGGATCTGTCGGCAATGTGGGTTCAAAGGAGCTATCTAAATTAGAGACTTGCCCTGAAACAGTAGCGGTGCCGCAATCTTCATTAACAACATCACCGTAACTAGCATCACAGCGTGTAGCTTCGTTAGTATTCCCAAAGCAAACGGCAGACACTTCAAAAAGTGTTTCTGATTGAGTGTCGTACATTTCGTTCGCATACAGTACCGAGCTTAAACCTGAATAACCGTTCGGCTGGCACAATGCGTTAATAATAGCGTTATCGGGTGGTGTGGAGTAGGTATCACTGACCAACACTTGGCCATCGATCCTGGCATCATCACAATTCAAAGGTACTACTGTTTGCGTTTCTCTGTCTGTCTCACCAGAACTAGCGTCACACATATTCTCAGGGTTAACATTACCTGAGCATCGTGCGTATGTTCTTGCGCGAATGTTATGTGGAGCATCAATCTCGTAACCTTGATACCCTAAACTCTCAGCAGCGAGTATCTCGACCAATTCTGAGTATTGAGCGTGATAACAGCTAAGCTCCCCTATCTTTTGGATACTAGCCCCTGTCGCAGTAATATCAACAATACCAACATCGCAGCTTTCACGTGTAATGCTATTCACATTTACATCAGCCAACGTATCAGCTGTTACATTTTGTTCAGTAACAACACTTTCCTGTATATCTAGGCTGGAAAAGCTATTACAAATAGCTGAATTTACTTTAAGGTTACCAGCTTCACACTGGTACTTTATTAGGCCGTCATTGCTGTTTGAAACAATGCTCCGTACATCTCCATCCTGCATAAAGCCCGGCTTCATTTCGTGGTTACATGCATTGCCTTCTTCTGAAATCCACTCCATTTCACCAATCAAGCAGCCATTATCAGCCGCCTGACAGATGGAGTTCTCAAAACTCAAAGCACCAGCGTCGCAGGAGACGCCTGTTGCACCTTCAAGGCCACCGGAAATCAAGGTAACAATTTTGCTTTCACCATCTGATAAGGAAGGAATATCGAAAGAACATTGTTCATGTTGGAATGTGGATGTAGAACACGCCTCTTGTGAAAAGGCGTGCGGCGACAATAGCAATAAGAATAATACCGGCAAAATACGCATTGGGGACTCCCTCTTTATATGCCTTTTATGTTATCTCATTTGCTAGATTTTTCCGTCACACGTCATGTGAAGACATGTTAAGCATTGCTTTTTTTTGAAGGATAGAGGCTATTTTGCACTGTCGAACAAAATGACGTAAATAATGTTGCTTCTCAGTAGGAGTGAGCATAGACACATCCTTAGATAATCCGCTCATTACATTTGCGGTTATTGGGTCAATATAATCAACAAAGTTTGACACCTGGGCACGTTTTCTTGCATCAAGAGAGATTAGCCCTTGCTTAAAAAGGCTATATGCCTTATTTAGCGATTTCCTATCCCTCTTTAGCAGTAATGTGTTCGCAATGACAGAGGCACTTTCATCATAAAATCTTGGTGATAAATGCAAAGTCACACGTCTTTTCATTCCCCGAAGCGCGATCAGCGTCTCTCGCAGCTCCAGCTCACTCACATAATGATAAAATAGATGCACGTGTTCACGACCATCTGCGCCGACATCGGCCACTGATGTAAAAATATTGCCTTGCTGTATAGCATCGTCATCAAAATCTTCAATTAAATTAGTCAGTAGTAAATTTGACTCTTCATCTAAGTTCGACAAAGACTCAACAATGGCGTTATGACTAATACTACCGCTAAAAGTAATACCGTCCTCAATCTCATTGGGGTCGTACTTTTCACCCGCACCACCCGACAAACTCAAACGAGCTTTATCATACACAACAACCGATTTAGCCTCTGCGAACAGTTGATGGATTGATACTGTAATAGCACTTTTAACAAAAGGACTGTAAGGGATAGCATAGCGATACTCCACCACCTGCTGTGCAAGTGGATAAGTGGCTATGTCTTTTTTTATTAACACCCTATCACTTCCGACATCCACATCAGCAGACTTAATATGCTTCTCTACGTAGGCAAAGGCTGCAGTCAATTCCGTTACCAACGCAAGGAAGGTGAACATATCTACATTCACTTCTTTGCTTTTCAACTTCCACCACTCTAGCCAATACCCCGAGAAACTTTCCGACATCACAATGTCGTGGCCAGTGACTTCAACTTCATCAAAAATACCATTCGGTTTTGTTGATTCTTTTATGCACTGCAGAAGAACAATATTAGATATTGTACTTACAGATTTAGCATTTGCGGCAAATGAATAAGGTAACGATATGTTTGCATACGGTGATAATGCTAGGTTTCGAGAGTTATCGACGACAGTTATCGTTAGTTCAGGCAGTCGAGGTTGATTCTCAGCCAACCTTGTAGCGAAAACTACATTGATAAATTGATGAAGGGATAGGACGTTAATAACGCCCTCAACAAACCCTACATTTCCAAATGGCTGAAACGCGGGGCCAAAGGCATGCTTAAGCTTTGACACACCACTCTCGTTCTCCTTATCCATAATAAGAACATGATAGCCATCTAGGTTCGGGCAACTGTTGATATACTCATCTACACCGCCACGCAGCCATTTAATATTGGACATTGCTTCCATATATACAATTCCTTTTGTTATGAAAATCCACACCAGTAAGTTTATGAGGCTCTGGCATACACACTTTAATATTATCTTTAAACTGCTCTGGATGTGATATTAGAATGCTGACAAATGAATGGTAGGCACCACTTAGCAGGTGCGTGCAGCGATCAAAATTCCTTTCTCCTCGACATCGCTTAAACCAGTCAAGTTCGTATCTGCCATAGTTTTTTAAAACTACGGCGTACATGAACATATCATCGTTTTCTAAAATGCTAGGGGATAGGGATAAACAGTGTTTACGCTTACTGTCCGATGTTATATCTTGACAATAAACATCGGACAACGCCATCTTTGAATGTGCAGGTTGCATCAAGCAACATGCAATCAGGAATGCACTAGCGAATGCTTGAGTGCTCAGTTTCATTTTTATTCTGCCCATCAAATGTACTGGACGACTTAGGAGCTTTTTCAGATTCACTTTCATCGCCCCAATCAAGTTCCATATCCAATGGGTCAGAACGCAACGCTTGTTTGATTTTACGAACTTGCTGATCAAGTCCAGAAGTAAATATGTCGCGGTCAGAATCAGAAATAGCCGTGGTCATAGTGAGTATTTCAATATCTTTAACAACATCGCTAATCTTTTTGATCGACGCTTGTAGTTTCTCGCGGTACTTTTTATTAGTTGGCATCATTATCTCCATTTGATGAAATCTTAATAAGTATATCTTGCGCATTATTCATGTTTTCAAAATTAACATGCAAGATAGCTGTTATATCGGCTAAGGAATCGATCATTGATTCACTGAAGGAAACGCCGTTGGACTTTGCATCATTTAACACAAAGTCTAACGCTGCATCTACACTATCTAACATATCACGCAAAGACGATTTATTTGACAAGATAGGATTGTTTAACTCACTCGTAAGTAATTTAACAACCTTGGTTTCCAATATTTTAGCCCGCAAGCCTTCATCATGCGTTTGCCTCACTTCTTTTGATAATAGAAGTGTCTCTATAGCGTCCTTTAAATCCATATAGTCATTCCTTTTAAACAGCGGCGTACAGAGAAATATAACAGAAGATCTTTGATATTCATCAAACCCGAGCTTTAGTTACTACCAATTAACTTTGAAACTTCCTGTAAGTGAGAAGATGCCCGGTTAATAGCAAACTTCACATCAAAATAATCCACACTTAACTTACTCTCATTATGAGAATTAAGCAGGGCAACACTGCTTTTCAATCTGATAATATTAAAAAGACATAGCAATCTCAACGCAGATTCATCCCCCACTTTCGCCAGCGGACTTACGTGCGCAGAGAAGAATATTTCATCTCTCTCAGAGATATCATTGATATGTAGAATCACTTCGGCCATTAATATAACGGACTCAACATAATAATCACCCTTGTCTGAGACAAGTTGTGCTAATTGCAGCTTAGCCTCTTTATGGTCAAACTTGGCTACATCGCCACGCTTGATTAACCCTTCATGGTATATCCTGGCAATGTAGTAGCGAGACATTGAACATTCTTCAATAGATGCACGAAATAAATCTTCCGCATCCATATAGTCCTCGGCAGTTTTTGCCGATTCAAATTTAAGACGTCCTTTCTCAGCTATGGCCGGTGGATGCTTCAAGTTTACCGAAACATCAAGTAACTTCTCAGCTTTGTCTAAAGAATGCTTTGCACTTAAAGGGTTCGAAGCACCTTGGTACATTAAGAAAAGCAGTTCAGGATGGCGCTTGGGTAACCCCGCAATAAACTTTTCAGAACCTATCAGCTGATCAAACTGCTGAATATCACCTGTTTCTATCAGGCTTTGTAATTTTGATAACTTTTCACCAACACTTAACAAGGTAAAGCTCCTTCTAAATCGCAATTGTTCTGTGATACAGCGGGATTAGCATCTTCATTCGCATCCCCAAGAATGATATTCATATGTGCGAACTCTTCAGGCATAATTTCTTTAATAGCTTCTTGAAGCTTACTTATTGCCCTTGTTTTTATCATACTGATACTTTTGCTTGAGTAATGTCTATCCAAGTGTGAATGAATTGACTGGTATGACTGCTCATGCATAAAGTGACGATAGAGAACTTCATATTCATTTTGCGACAACCGTTCTTTGGCAATTCGTAAAATCTGTGCTGACTGAACTGACATACCTAACTCATCATTATCCGCATCAGAGTTATCACCTAGGATGGCATCAAACGTCATTCCGCCGTCTTCGAATGAACCGGTATTGTCACAAGATACGGACATAGCCACGTTCGAGTAATGGTTCATAGCCATTTGCCATACACTTTTTGAAATCTGGGTGCACAACTCTTCTTCAACCACTTCTCTTTCAGGAAGTGTGTCGCCATCTCTGTAGCCTTTAGCTGAAAGGTGGCCACAAATCTTAAACATAAGATCTTTACAATGGATAGGTACTCGAACTGGGTTGGTATTTTTAATATGGCGGTTGATTTTCAATTCAACCCAACGAACCGCATAGGTCGTGAATTTAACACCGGCACACGAAACATACATCTCTGCTGCTTTGATCATCCCTTCTGTACCTTCGGATAAAAGGTCTAATTCACCTAAGCCAGCAGCCATAGCTTTCTTCTTATGCTCATAGGCCTTCTTCATTACTAAACGCAAGTTAGTTTCAGTAAGGCGGTTACGATATTGCACAAGACTACTGTTTAACAGTTTTAAAGCGCGAAGAACGAAGTCTCCATCCAACTCGCCTTCTTTAAGAATTACATCAAGCTTTTCTTTGCGTGTCATTACCGTTTCAAGCTCAATATTCAGATCGCTGAAAGTCTTTTCTAGGCTCTCTCTAACAACACGAATAGCAGATTTACGACCAGCTTTAGTAACAGTCATAAAGCGGCTCGCTTCTTTTCTCATTGCAGGATGCTTCATCACGTTGTATTCGCAGCTATCCCACTTTTTAAGAAGCACACCAAGTTCCTCACTCTCATTAATGATATGAGTCACATGCTCTTTAGTGAAGTGATGATAAGAAAGGTTATAGTGACATGTAATAACGTCAGCAAGTTGCTCCCTAGTCATCACACTTTCGCCATTTTTGAAATCAATAAGCATGTCACGAACCACAATGACGCTAGACTTGTCATGAGATAACTTAATATCACCATCATCATTACGTACAATAACAGTAAACTCATGCTTATCGCCACGCTGCTGAGCTAGCTTCTCACATAATGAAAGAAGTGAATTCAAGCCATAATCAGTCATCAGCAACAACTTGCCAACACGACGCTGCAAGTCAGTCTTTCTCATGCCCCAATCTTTTTGAGTGTCAGCTTCACGTATTTGATAACGCTTGTCTTTAACTTCACGTGAGAAATAAGAAAGGTTATTACCTGGAGCACCCGCCCCTTTAGCGATTGCTGGTTCAACTTCATATCTTGAATCTAATACGTCAGGCGCTTCAGGCGCTTCTACAACATCAAATGCATCCATTCTCATTCTCCAAAAATTACAGCAGGGTCTTAAATACGTCTTCTATTGAAATACAACCTTGCTCTACAGCAGCTGATGCATTTCCATAAATTGTCTTGATACTTTCAGTTTGCAGCTTATTAACGAAACGCTTATAAGATGGGCCTTGAGTTGTGCTTAACGTCGTTGATAGCGCGTCCAACACTTTTTCACTAGTATTGGTCGTCTGCTCATCCACTAGATAAACACCAACATAACCACCTTCGCACTCACTGCAACCAATCAAAGAACTTGCTTTTGATGACTCACCAGCAAAGTTAAAGCCTTTACGAGATTGGGATTTCATGGCGTCATCAACGACAACGTCCTTTTTGCAGTTATCACAAAGATGCGGTAAGCGCACAGAGAAGTAAGCAGTATTGAGTTGCTGACAGAAAATATCGACAGTTAACTGATCGATTAGCAACGTTTGAATTGCAAAGTCCTGAAATGACTTTGCAGATGTTGTAACAATTAGATAGTCATCAGTAAGCGAAGTTATCATTTTGCGACTATAGCTATCACCAAGCTCTACCTTTACAGTGTAGCCTTGCTGCTCTAGTAGCGCACTAATGAATTTAGCATTGGCCTGTTCGTTATTATCGCGAACAACAATGATTGGTGAGCTTGACGCAATGATAGTATCTACCAGCGCAACCAACCTTTTCTTTTCTGATGGCATTAAAGACGTAGTATAAGAAGACACACCTGATGTACATTGTTCATCAGACGGAACTTTTTTGGAGGATAATGCAGAAGCATTACCAAATTTTAAAAATAATTTGCCTGCACAAACGGAATATCCTGACGCATTAGCATCTTGCATTAGCTGTAGGATTGCGTTTGAGGCGGCAGATGAGAGTGAATTCATCATTCGCTTCCTGTGTGAGCTTCATGCCCTTCATTTGAGACGAATAATAGACAAGGAATGACGGAAGGTCAACCACTATGTGTGAATTTGTAAAAATATCCTGCAATCTTTACAATATACCGACCAAGGATTCAAATGTCAAACAATAAAACATACATTTATTTAATGGTATTCTTTTTAGTCAATCTTCTAGCGAGGGCTTTTGCCCCGTAAATGATTTCACCGTCAGGCATCATGAAAGCTGGGCTTCCTAACATCTGATGCCTGACGAAAGTATTGATAGCAGTATCCATTACCTTTTCTAGTAAAGGTATGCATTGTGATCTATCAATAGGCTTAGCGGATGCTGCTCGGTAGTCAGAATAGAGAGCTTGCACATTGTCGAATTGCGTATCTCCGACTGAGCAGTATGATGCGAGCAGTGCGTTCCTACCGCGCTTACTACTTGGGTCTCGTAACGAGGGAACATAGATGAAGGAGTTTCCATCTTTTATCATCCCTGCCGCTATCCTTTTATGAAAAGACACACAGTTAGGGCAAGTCGGATCCATAAATACAACGATGGGCGTTTCAGACGAACCAAACGTAGGGAAAAAGCCCTGCCTTGCAAAATGATAGAACTCAGACAGGTGTGCCTGTTTCTTGTTACCATAGTGCATAGTTTTAATTAGCCCGTCTGTAACATAATTGATAGAGGCTGATTCTAATAGCGACATCCCCTTAGAATCCACAATAAATGTTTTATCTGGTGTTTTGGCTAAAAACAGCTCAGACAGACCTACGCGCTGAACATCCAGTTCTGTATTTTCAAATATCAGGGATAACGACGACTCAACGTCAGATATAGGCGTCAGTCCTACCACATCATTTGACATGGCATAATTAGAGATAAAAGATAGACTACTGATTAGCAGAAATAGCGGATAACGAAAGCGAGACATTTTCCCAATACTCCTTTACTGAGTTAGATGAACTTTTCAGTGTCACCAATTTAAAATCATCACTAGATGATAGCCGCGTGCAAGGCAGCGTACTGCATGTGACTTCCTGATTAATATTCACAGTACTGCGCAACATCACCTTTGCATCATCGAGAAGGCGCTTAAGGTAGACAGGATCCTTGTGGCCAAAAACATGACTCTGCAGAACCGAAACAAGTTCATCTTCTGTAGTTATATTTAGCGACTTGAAAACTTCATAAGCCTTCACTTCCATCTCGGCCAATGAATAAAGAGAATCCGCATCCATTTTCAACATAAAGTAGGCAATTGCAGCCATACGTAAGCCGATATCATCGCTCACGTAAGGTATCCTATACATCTTACCTGGCATGTCGTACTTATCATGCACCATTTCAAATGCAGCCACACTATTGACCATTGCATGACTACCTGGTGATTTATAACTAAAGAAATAAAGCACCTCACTCTCGCCAGCATCAATCAGTTGTTGAGCTGGCGAGGCAAAGCTCACCATGGTGAGTACAAGGATAAATAGGCGATTAAGAAGCAAAACGTAAAACCATGCGAATGCCGATACCCGGTTCTTCTGACATCCCACAGGTAACTCTATCGCCTAGGCAGAATGTCATAGGTTCCATGTTATGACATGCCAATGCTATTTCACGCACCTTAATGAAAGCCAGTTCATAGTTTTCAAATTCTGAGGTGGTTAGCTCAAGCATGCTGTTAGGTAGTTTCTTACCTTTATAGGCGTTTCTCTCAGCAAATATCTTGCATTGATTAACTATCGTGTTTTTATATGACGCAGTATCGAACTGAACTTCCGGCTTCAAAAAAGTGTAAGTCCCAACACCCCAGAACACAAAAGCAAGACCTAGAAATATAACCGCAACGATATACCGGTCCTTCCCGAAAATCTGATGCTTATTTATCATTAGAACCTCCTGTTGTTCTCACTTCCGTACCATCCGATTTAATTTCCACAGTGACATCGGTAATTTGATTGGTGTACTGGTCTCTTTCTTCTTCCAACTTGTGCCAGCGAAGTCGGCCATTATACGCCAGCGCTTTAAGGCGACTGGTCGTTGTTGAGCGTGCGCTTTCCAAATTATCAATTGGCATCGCATTGACAAAGTTCACGTTCGTCTTGAGATCGGGGACTGTGACCTGTTCAAACCAAACAAACTTATATGCTAATGCTAACAACATGGCAATGAACCCCATCAGCATCAGGAAGGTCGACACGTAGAAAAACAAGTAATTCTCTGTGAACAATAATTCCGTTTTGAAGGTTCTACCATCAATAGGTGTCAATACTTGATCACCGGCGATAGTTTGATCTGGCAAATAATACGTCTCTATATTACCTGGCGTTTTGCGAATGGTAACGCTAGCTTCTCCATCGAGATCAAAGTTCAATACTTTCGTTTTGCTTTCAAACTCTTTCAAGACCATATCGAGATATGAAAACCCATCACCACCAAGTTGCACTTCAAATGCATAACCATCGCTAAAATAAGGATGATTTTCAATTAGCAGAATACGATATTTAACACGTGAGCGCTGCAGTTCATAGTCTTTTGCATAGTTATAAATATAATCCATAACCGTCTGTTTAACTTCTTTCTCAACCCCAGCAAAGAACCCGATATACAAATGCTCTGCTGGGCGCATCAAGTAGTCTTTGTTTTTACCATCTAACGTATCGCTTAGGTCAGAAATCTTTTGCTGTATCGACTTGAAAATCTTCATGGCAACGTCCTTATTTAACCTTTTCAGATTTATTAAACACAACAACCGTTGGTCTGATCACTACGAAGAGCGCACTTTTAGATAACGCTTGGCTCTTGTAATCAAGAGATTCATAGTCATCTAAGAAGTAAGGGTTATTGCCATCCTCTATTACCGAGTCAAAAATAATCCCACCAAACACTTTGGTTTCACCCGCCTTCATTCTTAAGGCCGTGGGGAATTGTTGGGTTTGAACCGACGGTTGACGAATAGATTGACCATCACCTAAATCAACAGACTCTGTGCCAACAAGTGTCGCTAACTCAACATCCATATTCACGATAACTTCGCTGCTTGAAGAGTCAAAGTATGGCGTCACCGACATGGTCACACCCACCTCACGGTTATCAGTCTCCGCGCTGTTTTGCACAATAGGCGTGCTAGAGGCAACAACGTTTGACGTTGGCGCAGAGTTGAAAGGAATGTTTCGTTTTGACTCAACAGAGGCCTCAATGCCGGTATGGGTTTCAATAAAGAAACTTTGGTTCGTTTTTGTGGTGCCATACTGATTAAGCCAGTCGATAGTCATATCGATGGCAATCGTTGAGTTGAACGCGCCAAGCCCCAACTGACCGCCTGTAGAAGAAATATATGAATTGATGTCACTAAAGCCAGAGCCTTCCATCAAAGCATTTTCGTTAAAGCCCGTGCCGAGACCGTAATCATCGTCGCTGTCACTACTACTGTCACTGCTAGAAGTATCACCAAAATCTGTTGTCGTAGATGAATCAGTAGTGTCGCTACTTGCATTAAGGAGCTGACCAATACCGGTTTGAGAATTAAGAACTGCTGCTGACACATCACCTAATACAGTGTTAATTTGCGACCAATCAAAACCCTCGGCAAAGCTTTCATCCAACGATACTGAAAACACCGTCACTTGCATTCTCACTGATGCAAAGTTGTTGTAGAAGCGCTCAATATAAGCATCAATATCTTTCTGAACTCTTGCCGATGCATTATAAGATAACGACCCTGAAAGAACGTTCACTTTAACTTCTTTAGCCCCCAGCCCCGTAATGTCTGACTCAATTGCTGCGGCAACGCTCTCATTATTGGGAACGGATACGATATAGCGCTCAGAAGCACGAGCAATAAAAGAATTACCTGTCATGTAGGCAATATTCATATCAAACGTGTCTTCCAATACAAAAATCAACTGCGCAAGTGAACCTCTGAAGTTATTAATATCAACGCTCTTTTCGCGCAAATTTTCATCAGGCACCATCAAGTTTACATTAAACTTATCGCCGATCACTCTGGTTAACGTACCCAAAGTCATATCACCTGTAAATGACACACCTTCTATTCGCTTTGAAAGTAATGATGTAGGCGCTACATTCTCACGTTTTGCAAACAAACCATTCGTGCGCGGAGAATATTCGATTGCTACAATATCTTTACCCCAGATATTCTTTGCGTCCACCAACGCTTTATCAATCATCTGTTCAAAGTTATTTCGTTCAATTTCACCATACTCTTCTATTTTAGAATTCGTACAGCCTGTTAAGAACATGCCAGATACCATTAAGGCTAACGCTGTTGCTTTAAATTTCATCTCATTACCTTCCTTAGTTATCCAGAGACTGCTTGTTGCCAACTTCAATTGGGCGAACTGATGGCATCTCAACTTCAAACGCCTGCGATTCAATAGTTTTTGCTTCAACGTTAGTGAGGTCATCAACAATACCTTGAATACTAGACACCCACTCGGTTTTAGTTACAACTCCCATATAACCGGTTGAGTTAACATACTCGATTTGATTACGGCTTGTGTCATGAACGACAAATTCACCATTCATAGAACCTAAATATAGGTCTTCATCATCAATAACAAAGAACCGCTTAAACCCTTCAATTTGATAAACACCCTGTCCACCTGCTATAGCCGCTTTCTCCAGCGCCTCAGCCAATAGAAGCAACACTTCTTCTCGCTGATTTCTTGATAAGTCTTCGGCTTGTACGATTGTTTGTGTTTGCTGCACGGCCACAGGCTCAATGACAGTTGGGGCTTCCTCAGCATATTCGAATGGGTTCTCTTGCGAGAAGCTGCTTGCTGAGAAAAGAGCAAGCGGAATTAAAGTTAATGCGCAGCGCATAAATACATCCCTTTTTTAGATAAGCTACTATTTGAATAAAATATAACAAGGTTTACAATTAAACCCACAAAGTCCTGGTGTTTTATATTAACCAATAGACTTTATTTGTTTTCGCTGCGCGGTGTGCACTATATCTTTAGCGACAATGGCGTCTATGATGGGAATCCTGCTCTTTTTTAGAATAACCAGCGCTTTAACTTCATCCACGGCCGGTTTATCATAAATTGAGAAACCAGCACTTGATACGGCCTCTTTTGAAGTCGACTTCAACACAAGGTTTTTATCATAATGAACAATCCTTCCTGATTGAAGGTCTTTCGCCCTTGCCGCCAAAACACGAGCATGCTTGCCTTTTCTTAAAATGATACTTTTAAAGGTAGGCATTTGTTTGGCAATAAAGAACTGTGCTGTATTCATGTCGGCGTCAGTAAGCTTAAAATCAACATCTATAAGCTTCCCTGAAATAAGTTCATTAACAAACTGGGAAAACTCACCGAGTTGGGTGGCTTCCCGCTTCCATGCAATTAATCCCGAGAACACATTTTGATAGTAAGCGGATAATGTTCTATTTGCGTAGTCAAAGCTCGCCACGCCCGCATAACTGGGATAAGAGAAGCCTAACCGACGCAGTGCGCCGATTATTTCTTTATCTAAGTGATTAACCGTATCCGACAACATTTCCAATCACTCCAAGTTAAGGTACTTCGTAACAATTTAAATCAGTAGCCCTTCCCGTACAGCATATATCACCTACGCGAACCATCCCCGTCCGATTATATTTAAGCTCACAATAATCTGGGTCAAGTCCGAAGTTTGGGTCATCAGGCGTCTCTGGTGGTAGTGAAATAGAACTATCACTACACAATACAGTACTCGCATAGGCTCCACTACACTCGCTGCTTACCTCTACATACTCCCCAAATTCACAACTGTAAGTCACACTTCCTGATGCACCAAACAGATCATTAGAGGGAATGGTAATATTACCTTCTCCATGTTCCGAGGGAATATTCTGCGCAACATGGGCACATTTGCCGCCATCTCCCCATGTATTGGCTGGAACATCTGTACAGGTTTGAGGAGCGCAACTAGTATCAACCACCCCCATAACACCGTTAACACATTGACGTGTAATTGAGCCATCCATACCTGCGACATTATTGGTGATTAATTGTGTAGTTCCACTTGGAATACGAGCACGTCCTGTCACGGCACTATGAGCACAGTTCTGTGCGACACTAGCATCATCAGGATTCCACGTGGTTGCTTCCTGGTTTGCATCACAAGATAACGCACAGGATTGTTGTTTTATTTCAAGCTCACCATCAAAGCAATAGGTTTCAACATGACCTACAGAAAAAACAGGATTTGGCGTTACATCGCTGAATATCTGATCGTGCGCTGTTGCGGGGACATCAAAACTGCAACCATTATAATTTATACTTCTTGCCGCACATCCCTTTGGCGCTACTTCACATACAGCACTTTCAGGCGGCTCTAAATCCCACTCAGCATTAAAGCAGCGTAGCGGCGCCTTACTTCCAGAGGTGTATCTTGATGTGTCTACCACATCGCTTGTGATGCTCTGAACGATAAAATCACCACTATCAGCGGCTGGTAAACTTGCCGCACAGTTAGATTGAGGCTTATCCCTAACCTGCCCGTATTTATCGACATATACTGTATCAGGATCTGCATCAGCCCATGCTGGGAATGTAACAGGCCATTGTTCAATGGCGCCCTCTTCACAAGCGTCCGTAGTTCTAGCACAGCCACCACTCATGAAAATCATTTGGCCATCGGCACACATAAAGTTCGCATAACCAGTGTAATCGTTGGTATTTAACGTGTTTTGTATAAACGCGCTATTACCGGTTTCAAGCGGGTTACTTACGCCGGAGCATTGACCCCATGACACAGTTTGCGTGCCACAAGCATTTCCACTATCAGAATCGCTTGAACGAAAAGGAACGTAGTCCTTCATGCAGTCCTTAAACGAGCTATCGAAAAGCGGCGTAGAAGAGGTGCTTAAAGAGGAACCCACTCCCGCTTCGTTAAGGCACTTACCTTGCGCCTGAATAAACGTAAGCGTTTCAGCCATCGGGCCTACATAACCTGAAGGAGCAAACTGTCCAATGTCATCTGCATGAACTACTGGCAAGTAACAGGCAAGAGATAAAAGTAACCATTTTTTCATTTTAATTTCCTCGTTACTGGCAATATGCGTTGTTGTTGCCACTGCTTACGCAAGATTTTTCAGACGTCGTTTTATATCGACAAAAGCTGCCAGCGACGTTTCGCTGCCACTTACCGTTACGGCATGAGAAGGTGGCGGTACCAAATAGTATTTTTGATTGTGCGCGTGCTGTTGCTATGTCTGTATAGTGAACTCTTTCACCATTATCGCTCGCAACAGCGATGCCGCTCGCTGTGACTTCTCCTTGGCAGATGCGTGCTTCGCCTTCTTCTACATCAGCCCACGTTACACGTTCTCCCTCTTCGCATGTAGCTTGACTACAATCGTTATCAATAACCTCAAATCTACCGTCATCACAATACGCACGGTAAAACCCATCTGAACCGGCTAGAGAATTAAAAGCAGTTGCTACGCCTGCATGTTTTGTGGTTGGCAAAATATAACTACAAGAGCTTTCTGAAATCACCTGGCTATCACAATCTTGATCGATGCCATTATTATCCAATGCGCTAACAAACCGCCATGCCCCTGACCGGCACTCAAATTCCATCCCCTTAATCTGTACGGATTCACCATCTCTTTTATAGGGAAGTTGAACAAGTATGTCTGTTTCAAATGCGGTAACGGTATAGTCCGAATGAGGGCACGATGCATTCACATCGAGATTCACTGATGGAGAAGAAACTGCTGCAGGGGTGATGCAATCCATAAAGCTGAAATAACCTGAATCAATATCCCCATTAATAAATTCACCATTCATCAAGGCTGATTCAGCTACACCCAGAGTCTCATCATCCAGCTCTTCGCCTGAATAATTAGCAACGCATTCATGAAAAGCCTTCATAAATGCTGACTGCTCTACATCTGCATTGGCAAAAGCTGAGAAAAACAAAAACGATAAAGTCAAAATGATAATACGCACGACACACTCTCCTATCGCCTTATTTTATCTCAAACGCCTAATTAATCTGACACCGCTGAACAGTCTTCACTGATTATCTGCCATTCGACACCGTCACCAGATGGTGAACATGAAAACTGTGCCGCACCGCGATAAAGCGTCCCCGTGGTTAAGTCAATTGAAAATGAATCAACACTATTCACATAAATGGTGTCGTTTAGGATGGATTGTGTACCTTGACCACTACATTTTCCGTTACCCCATCGTGGCAGGTCTGATGAACGACAAATGTTATCCCCAACCCATGTACAAGTGTTAACGCATGTGCTCGGCGAGTTGGCGCAGCTGGAAGGGTTAGGCACTAGAACAAGCTCTGCGGTTCCAAAGCTATCGGCATCACAATAGGCGTAACCTAGACCTACGGAAGGAGGCGCAATCCCTTCTTCACGCAAGAAGCGGTAAGCGCCGCCTTTAATGTCGGCATCGAGTGTCACAGAGCAACTGTATCCTGTATGGGGATCAGTAAAGGACAAAGATGTTCCAGACGCGCAATAGCTATCATCTATACTGCCTTGTCGGTAAGTCACATTACTGTCACTACGAGGGATACAAAAACGCCCTCTCGCGTTCGCGGTAGCATTCGTTTCAAGTGCATTTTGCATCGCCCCTAAGAACTCACTTTGGTCTACCCCAAAGCTGGCACTGTCATAAGGTACAGCGCCATCAAGAGGCGCGTCCTCGGCGCCAATTAATGAAACCATGGTATCCGTAAAGTCGCGTTCACCATTTTCACAAAAAATCATCCGATCGTTCATGTTAAGTGGCTCATCTTCACCGAAGCTATTATTAAAGCCACTTAAGTAATAGTCACCACCTGCGAGATAACGACTGCGTATCGTCATCCTGTCATGCAGTGTGTTTGTGTTTATCAGTGACTTGCTACTCTCAGATAGCAACGAACTTGAGTCAGTTTCTGCTGACGCAACCCCCGCTAATAGAAGTCCACACAATATTAATAAGCGCATTACATCATCTCCAAACCACCTGCAGCAGGCAGGAACATTACTATGGTTAGGGCGAGAATTAGGAAAATACCGAACACCCCTGTAATCACCATCTGGATCATCATCATCACTTTCATCGCACTCTTATGCGTCAAAGTGAACTGATTCGCTTGCGCCTGAAATACAGCAGCTGCCTCATCTGAGTTACCGGCACTCATCAAAAGCGCCCTATCTAAATCACTAAAGGAATAAAAGCCTCGTTGCCATCCAGGATCACCTTGCTTCATCATGTTAAGAACACGATGAAGATCTTGTCTTAACGCACCTGGCTCACATCCTAGAGCAACTTGTTCAAAGGCGGTTTTAAGTTCAATCCCCTTTTCCACCAACACCCCTATCTGATAGGTAACCAAGAAACTGTTTTGCAACAACACGACATCCCGTATGACAGGGATCATTGAGATAAACTTATCGGTGGCCACGGGGATGGCCGATTTCATACCTGCAAAGAGGCATATCGCTATCAGATAAAAGGCGATACCGCTCCAACTGGCTATTTCGAATATATTCGACCAGTGCATCAGCAAGTGATACGCTTCTCGCGTTTGCCCCTCATCAGGAATGATATCGAAGTAGCGCTGATCATTTAACCAGTCATAACTCCATACCAGCAAAATACAGCCCAACATCATGCCAAGAAGGTAGAGGGTTGATGATACCAATTTCATCGTATCTTGCCTCTGCGCCTCTATTAGATTGCGTTCGAACCTAACAGCTTCCAACAAAGTTTCTGAGAGTGAGCTAACCCTTGAGTTAGCTCTAATAACTTCGATAATAATCGGCGGGAAATCTCTCTCACCTACCGCTTCAAGTTGCTCTGTAAAATCCCGAGATGGAAGTGCGCGAAGATCATTACATACTCGCTTAATAGCTCCATTAAAGTTCTCGGACATCAACCTTAAGCTTTCATTCAAAGTGTAGCCTTTTAAAAAGTTGGCTAAGGTTTGAAAAAACTGGAAGCGTTCATTGACGCCAAGTTTAGGTCGATAAATCTTATCAATATAATAATCTAGATTTTTAGGTGCCTGCGCAACCGAAACCACCCGCCCATAAACCTCAGCACCCATACGTGCAATATCAGGGTTAGCGGCTGAAATTCGCTTCTTGATGATTTTGTTACTTTGCCTAATGGTAACAATATACTCTTTGAGAATTATCTTACTCAGCGATGATTGAGCACTCATTCTTCGTCCTCCAGCTCATCCTTCTCTCGAAGTAAAACCTTCGCTGCCTCACCAAAACCATTAATAAGTTCACGCTGATCAGTAATGCCTTGCTTATATTTCAAGTAGGCATCTTCCAGTTTTGTTTGCCACCATATAGGGTGGTTTCTATCAAGCAACTTCTTCGCTGTTTCTGGACTATCGATATAAACCACTTCACTTACGATGGTTCTATCCGTGTAACGTCGACCATTACATTTCGGGCATTGGATTTGCTCGATAACGTCATTTTCATTGGTACGTTCAATAGTGGCATCACCATGACACTGGTCACACAATACTTTCATTAACTTTTGAACGATAATTCCACGTAATTGCGACTCCAAGTGCCCTCTTTGAGCACCCAATCCAGTGAGTCGGTCAATAGTTGTTCTAATATCCGAGGTATGCAGCGTTGCCAATACTAAGTGACCAGTTTCAGAGGCTCTGAAGGCAATTTCCAGCGTTTCCTCATCACGAATTTCACCGATCATAATATTGTCAGGGTCAAGACGCATGGCACTTTTCAAACCTTTGGGGAAGGTTAACCCTGCGGCTTCGTTAATATGCACTTGTTTAATAGACGGGAGCTTATTCTCTACTGGGTCTTCTAACGAGATAATAGATTGTGTGTATCTATCCATACCGGTACGCAAGGTGGCCATCAGTGTCGTAGATTTACCACTCCCCGTCACACCACAAACCAACACCAGACCGTTTTCAGATGAAATGGCTTTCTTGTACTCTTCAACATCAGTAATACCTAAGCTTTGCAAATCACTGTTGGTATCATCGGCATTCAGTATACGAATTACCGCAGATTCTTTGTTCGATATGGCTGTCGGGATGGTTTCCGTACGTAAATCTACGCTTCGTCCATTTGACATGATGGAGAATGAGCCACTCATGGGTCTGCGGCGATCATTGATATCCATCTTGGATTCGAGTTTTAACTTGGCAATTAGTGAGTGGAACTCAGTATCATCGCCTACACGCTCAGTATACAAAGAACCCAAATAACGGTTTTGCATCATGTAGCCGGTGTAAGTAGGAATAATATGTATATCCGTTACTTTTTCACGGATTGCTTTTTTGATGAGAGCCTCTAAAAGCGTTCCTTTTTCACGGTAGTAGCTTTCGATTTCTCTCAAATAGCGACTAATACGGTTCAAGTTGGCCGGGGTAAAATGAAATTTAAGACCTGGGAAATACTTTTGCATAGCCAACTCGACCATAAAAGGTGGAGATAAAGTGCTTAAGTAGACATGTGTTCTTGTCGTGTCATTGAGCATGACTCTATAGCGCTTCAACACTTCCAACGGCACTGAAGGCTCGATAAGCTCTTTGTCAGCAAGTTCGGCAGGGTTAACCTCCAAAGAAAGCTCGGTAATTTTATCATTTTTAATAAGACCAAAATCACGCGCCACCTCAGTGAACGTCTCGACCCCCATATTGCCATCAAGCATCTGCATAACAATGGTATCAATGGCATTTTGAGAAACGTTTGGATCTTTCTTAATAAAGTCATAAACTGTCTTATCAAGACCTTGAAAGTCTTCAATGACACTCTTTATACGCGCTGGGTTAATCGTATAAAGATTATGAACATCATCTTTATTATCATTTTGATCTTTATTTTGGAATGATTCCATACCGACATAGTCCTTGTTTTCACGAGTCCCTTCTTGGAACCCATTGGAAGTTTGCTAAATCCAGATGCAAACCTCTCATTGCTTAACTTTTATTGCGCTCTCATCATGAGAGCGCACAGTGCTTATGGATAATCTAACAGGTTGTTGCAATTCTGCTTACAAGCAGGTGTTACTTAATTTGTTGAACTGATCATTCAAGTCAACATCTATTGTCTTTGTCACTTCACTAACAATGATTGAAAAGTCGCCGTTAACCTTACTTACCACAGAGTCACTTACATCAGCCGACACAACCCTATTAAATCCATCGCCGTCTTCACACAAAGTTGCATATGTCGTGATACTCCCTTTGGTGATATCACTGCCGTTATCGAAAAGCCCTACTGACATTTTACTGCCGCTTAATCCCAGCACTGCACTATCAAAAGAGGCCTCAGCGCCTTCATTCATATAAAAACCATAGATAACGTCGGAATTAAACATGACATTAGTGTTGTCGAGTACGGAGCGACCTTCAGTATAAATGCCATATTGGATATTACCGGAGCCCGCCACATCAACGTTCTCTAAGAACACGCGACTAGCATCATCATTGTAAATAAGCGCCTGCGCTGCAGACTCTTCATTTTGATAATTAAAGTCTGTATCCCGCATTATGAAAGCCCCATTTTCAATTTGAACACCAATGACGCCAGAGTTAAGCACCATATTCAAATCACCTTCTGTGAACTGAGCCGTCGATTCTTGAATGAGGAATACAGGATTTTGAGTGCTACTCACTTCTAGGGCGCCTGATTTCACGCGAAGTGTACTCAATGAAAGTTGCAGGGCAGATATCCCACGCGTGTCTCCTAGCATACTAACATCTTCAATAATGATATCACTGCTGTCAGCCGCGACAGGGCCCGTTATAACATTGCGCATGATGACATCGGAATCCACAAACTCTAGGCTAATATTTCTTGAAAAGATAACGTTCTCAATCACCAACTGCATATTTTCAAACCGCAGGTTGGCGTTTGACGAACTATTCAATACAGCAGGGTTTGAAGCATCAGAGCCGCGCAGCACCATAAACTGCCTATCACTATAGCTGGAGCCTTCAAGCTCACTATCCCCTGATATTTCATAAGGGTCAGTACTTGACAATACAAAAGTGAAATTCTCCGTAGGCGACAGTGCAACATCATTGAGTGCATCGGTAATAGTAATGCTACTAGGGTCGTTTAACACTGTTGTGTTCGAATCCGTCGTCCCGACAACGTCATAGGCAGTCAAGGCGTATACTTTACCCATTTCAGTACTCGCCCCGGATAGAACGAATATACCGGATGAGTTTAATGAAATATCCGCGCAGTTAGGCTGTGCGCCATCATAGCTAGGTGCAATAATCGCTGCGAGCAAATTCAATACGCTAGGGGAATCACTACCAGACACATAATCTCTATTATTGGTGGTTGAGCTATTAATAACATCGACATTGTAGCTGGCGCTTGCGTTCACTGTGACAACAGCTTCATTAGATACTGCTGATAACGTACTATATGGGCAATATAAGAAAGGTATTCCGTTTCTTGTGGCTCTATTGACAGGGAAGTAACTCGGTAATTCATGGTAAGACGCCCCCGTTGTACCCAGTGGCGCATAAGCGATATCAGTATCTACCAGCACTTCTTTTCGTAGCTGATTCATAGCTGATTGCGCCATCATATCCGTTTGCAACATTAGTGATGCTCGAATATTGGTGGTGATCATGTATTGAAGACCAAAACCGGTCGACATCAATACTAGTAAAACGGTAAATACCTTAATCACGCATTATCTCCCTGCATAAATAGTTAATACAACGTCCGTTGTCGTAAAATCAGGTGTTGTGGAAAAGCTCGTGGTTGCCCCACAAGTACTGGCCACAAAACCATTAAATGTCGCGGTAGTTAGGGTTTCCTGAAACACGCTATAAAAATAAGCGCGCCTTCTTGGCTCTTCAATACTCAAACAAAAGTGGGCACCGTTCCCATTGACGGCATAATCCCAGTCTAACTCTTGCAGTTCAGGTAAAAACGCCCCTTGCGTATTCAGCGATTCTCGCCATGTCGCGGTTGGAAGCGGTTGACCAAATTCAAGTGTATAGTTCTGCCGCTGTATAATAGCGCCATTGACAACAGCTGAGATTTCTCTTGCTTGTTTTCTTTCTAATAACGCACCAGTGTTGATATTGCTCGGCGTACTTATAATACCGATCAACGTCACCACCAATATTGCAATGATTAATCCAGCGCCCATGAGACCCCCTTCCTTTTGTGTCTGCTTATTATAGCAAGTTAGCTAATTTAACTAACACAGCCCCCTTTTTTATACACAAAAAAAGCCCGCATAAAGCGGGCTTCTTTGTAACTACCTAACCAGGTAGATTATTCACCTAAAGGGAATACCAATTGGTTAAGGCCAGCACCATCTGTATCAGCACAAGCACCTTCAACAGTAACTGAGCTTAAAGTACCATCAAGGTCAGTAGAAAAAGCTACAGCAGCAGAGTTGAAGATTTCATGCGCTTCTGCACACACGTCATCAGAAATACCGCCAACTGCGTTGGTGATTAAGAAGTGCTCTGTACCAACAGCTACGATGTCATATTCATCAGAGATGTCACCATCTAGAACTTCTTGGCCTTCGGCGCTACGAAGGAAGTTGCTTACTTCCGCACGGTCTGCTGCACCGCTAGCGTCACCGCCATTAGCTACTAAGTCAGAGTTTTCGAACACTGATTCACCAGCAGTAAGCGCTTCGTAAATTTCGATCATTTGGTCTAAGTCACGAGCATCTTCTGCGAAGTTAGCAGCAGCTGCGCGGTCAACTGAACTGAACACACCTTCACCAAGAAGAGTGAAACCAAGGGCACCGATTGCGATAAGGATTACTAGTGTTACGATTACTTTTACTAACATGAGTTATACTCTCCGATTTGTAAATTAAGAATTAAAAGTTAAGCTGGGCAAATCAATTTCTTAATCGCTCCTTGCTTGAGGAATATAATGACGTAGCACCCCTCTATTTCCACGGGATGCGCGGCAAAAACGCCCTATCTTCAAATACTTCCCGTTTTTCACGCGTTTTAAATAACAAAAAAAGCTTGCAATCCAGCAACCGGCGCAGGTGTAATGGTTAAATTCTGCGCTAATCGGTGTTTTAGGCACAAAAAAAGGGGTGCATAAGCACCCCTTCAATATATTCGAATGACCTAATTTATCATTTTGCTACACTCACTGCGTAGTAATCCTTAAATGTCAGACCTTCTTTCTTAACGACAACCTCAAGATAAGCGGGCTGCACTTTCCTTTGAGAACTATCTATTCTCAAAATGATAGTAGAAGATGTTTGATTAACCTTTACGTCCGACCACACTTCGTTAGAGAACGGCACCCTACTCTTATTCACTAGTCGAGCTGTCATCTCATCAGCCTGACCTTCAAATGCTTTATCATATTGAAATGTTGTCACAGTGCCAGCCTTAAGCGTGACACCCACAAGACCGTTGATACGTATCTCCGGCATTATTTCAGGCTTGTAAGCAAAAGATAAGCTACTACTGCCTTCATGATCTTTTGCGGAGACTTTGAACAAGTAATTACCAGCTTGTCGTGGTAGTGGAAAATTTAGCGTATAAACGTTTTCTTCGACATGTGTTATCTGAACGCCTTTCCAGCTGCCACTACTAGAAAGCTCAACCATATCACCATCATCTTCATGGACAGTAAATGGCACAGACACCTGGGTGGTGTTATCAGCCTTTATTTCATATCGCCCTTTCTTCCTATCTATCAAAGTGGCGTTACGAGGCTGAACTTGCTCTATCGCCACACTAATTTTAGGCTTAGACACTCTATCTTCAACCTGCACTTCTAGAACATGCGTGAAGGTTTGGCCTCCACGCTTTTCTAACACAGGAATTTTGATGCGTTTAATACTATGTTCCTTGCCATCAAACCACACCGGTTGGAATGACAAATCATAATTAGGACCTGACTTGATAAAAGAAACATCAACGTCTGCATTATCAACAACCAATTCAGAACCACCATGAGGAATGGATAGTGAGAAAGGCAACCCCTCTTTATGCGAAATGGGAGAAGCAAAAGCTTCTCCCACTAAAGGAATATCTGGTTTTTCAGAACACGCTGACAGTGCTAGCAAACCACATGCTAGCACCACGCTCTTTTTATAGTTCGACATATTTAGGTGGCTCGAAAGTAAATGACTGGCCAAAGGCATCAACAACATGCTGCATATCTAACATTGGAACTTGATCATTTTTTGCTACAGGGAGGACACAAGACATCTTAATATTCACAGCGCTTGAGCCCGCTGATTTACTTTGGAAAAGCAATTGATAAATAATTCTATTCGACTCGCCGTCTTGAATGTATTCAAGCTTATCAAAATCAATATAGGTAGGATTAGTTGAAGAGTCAGTTCCCTTAAGTTTGATATAGCTCTTATCGCTCATGATAGTACAGGCACTATGGTGAGTGTCCGACATACTAAGAATGCTATCTAGAGGCTCGCCACCTTGATAAATCTTACCTTCACGCTGTCCATTGTTATATAGCAATGCAATAGTGTTAGCAGGAAAGAACAGTGTTTTACTGAAGGTAAAGCGACTACCAGTAGGAAGTTCTCGCAATGGCATCGCAAGGTTACTGTCTACCATAAGTTCCAGACCACCGACTTCTGTTTCCGGCTCGACTGTAGCTTTAGGAGTAACCGGTTCGAGAGCAGCAGCCTTCTTCTCTGAACGTTTAATTACAGGCAAATCAGCTATTGCTACATCGGCACGTTGCGTGACCACAGGTACGGTAACCTTTTCCGTGGACTCAACCACGTTGGTGCTAAAATCACTGACCTTTTGCTCTAACTTTTCAAGCAAGCTCTTGCCGCTTATTTCATTTCCATTTGTTTCTTGCGACATCGCTGGCGCCATCGCCAAGCTTATAGAAGCAATCAACAGAGTTCTGACGAACGTCTTCATCAACACTAATCCTTTTAGTAAAACACATCAGCGTCCATTCTAGCCGATTTTTATACTTTACCAACGGTCTCGACATTCTAATACTTTACTTTACACTACCCATGAAATACAATATAACCAATATTTTAATATTCAAGAAGTGTTGGGATGATTTCTCTTTCAAATGGCGTCACTTCAATCCGTGGCGTTGCTGGTGGGCGTAAAACACAGCTAATTGCAGACCTGGCTTTTGAGCATCCAGATAAAAAGTTTCTCTACCTTTCATATGGTCGAGCAAATGCTGAGGCTGTGAAATCTCGTTTCTCGAATAATGTAGACGTTCACACCTACCACTCTTACATTCATAAACACTTTACAGACAAGATGGTCACGCTACATATTGTCGATAAGATTACACAGGCGGAATTGGACATGTCCTATGTCGCCATGAATGGGAATGAATACGCTGTGGTGGACGACAAACGACTGGCACCATACATTGCAGCTGTGCTTAATTACTTCTCAACGAACCCTGGGCCTATAGGCTCGGCGAAGGCAGCACTCACGCCCTATAAAAAAGATTTACCTCACGAGGACATGGTAAACATCATGAAGGCGGCTTCAATCTATGTGAAGCATGCGTTACGTAATGAAGCGGCGCTCACTCATGAAATGTATCTTAAGCTAGGACTTAGAGAAGACTTGAGGGACAACCCATACGACATCATTGTCTCTGATGAACATCAAGACACATCAAAAACAATGCAGTCTGTATTGATGGCTTTAGACCCGCTAGGTGAAAAGTGTGTCATCAAGCTTGGTGATCCGCTACAGATGATTTTCCAACATCTAGGGGCTGAGTTAGATAACGATCTTATTAACCCTACACACCAATTCAATAAAACTTTTCGTTGTGGCGCGAATGTAACTAAGCTTGCCAATGATATCTCAATGCCTCATTACAGAAAGTATGGTATGGCTGAGATGATACCGGCTGGGCACGACGACGAAGTGGTCACCTACGCTGAAAACACGCTAACGCCGATGGAAAGGGGTGCCATTCTTCATTATCATAATGCAAGCGTCATTGCGCATGCTATTGATTTGACGCTAGAGGGCATACCTATCACGATTGACTCGGCCAGTTTGAGAAAAGGGTTGAACGTCTACAGTAAAATTATTGAACGGGCAAAACGCTCACGAATAGGTTTTCATCGTGAAATTGACATTATTTTGCGAAGAGCCGTTTCTGGCGGGGAAAGAGACACGGTCATTGCTGCACGAGTGATTTCTAAAATGTCGAATGAGTTAAACAAACTCACATCTGTACTTGGCCAACTAGGTGAAAAGGCGAAAAACCCCAAATACCTATTAGCAACGATACACTTCATGAAAGGGCAAACTTTTAAACAGGTCACCCTTGGAAATGATGTCACAACATTAAACCCAGCGAACAGGTATCATGCCAACGTCCTATATACAGGTATAACAAGGGCTTCTGATAAGTTATTCGTCCCTAAAGGGCTTTGGAATAAGCTTAAAGAGAGTGTTGAAAAAGAAAAATGAGCGCATAAGCGCTCATTTTACTTTAAAGGTTTGGCTGGCCATTAATTTTATCTTTTTGCGAGAAGCATACTTAATACAGGGGCTAACATCTCGGAGTCTGTCTTAGCGTCGTGGAACGGCCTAGGAAGGGGCTTCTCATTATAAAACTCACACGCTAACGCATATAAATTGTCTAGTTTGTAATTCTCTAAGCCTGGTATGATGCGTTGACTCTCTACTAGTGTATCAACAATCAATGCATAGCTTTCTATCGGCGGCATACCATGCATACGTAATTCACTATTAAAGAACCCTGTATCAAAGAAGGAGTTATGAAACACCAATTTGATTGGACTTTCTCGTTCAAACACAGCTTCCGTTTGAAACATTCTTAGCGCCACTGGAAATGTCTCACCGAAGGGCATAGCCATACGGCCAAGCTTAGGCCTTTTCTTTGGGCTTTTATCCTCAGATAACAAATACCCTTCTGTAATGCCATGCACGTGAACCCCATCTTCGGGGATGCTTTTTATTGAGAAGCGCTTAGTACGAAACTCTTCTGTCTCCGCAAAGAAATTACACAACTCGTGAAAGTATATATGCTCTCCATCACTGTCGGCCAGTGGCACTAACTTTTGAGCCTCACTGTCATACACATAGAACAGGAACGCATATTCGAGAATGCGGTGATTGTACTGCACATCACCTTTAATCTCAGATAAATGCACGGATGTGGTTTCTGTATCTGATAACGCATATACATCACCGCAGCGCACGACAGCATCATTAATAACCTCAAGCCATTCGCTCAACTTTTGTGTGGGTGTGAACAGAAGCTCGCTTCGTTTATTCATCAGCAACTCTCATTCTTTAATTATCATTATGATACACTATATCGACTGTATTTCATAATCATAAATACCCACACCCTCTGCGGCAGACCTATGCATCAACGTTAGTTTTAGTGCAACTATAGATGTTTTTTCGTCTCCAAAAGCACGATCTCGCATCGACATCCTAACATTTACAAACCACATCAATTGACCATTACCCACGTTAACGGTTCTCGTTGACCGTTGGTCTAGCACTACACTTTCCTTGAAGACGATATCACCGTCATCATATTGCGCTAACCCCCATCGAATAAAGCTCTTTGAAAAAGCCTCATAAAGATCCTTGTCGACAAAGAAGTCTCTTACCTCTTTCATTTCGACATGCTCATTCACGCGACCAGGCCTAAAGTTCAACGTAGTCGTAGCAACTCTATTAACTAAACCTTTCAGGGTGCTTCTATTTATCAAATGCCTATCTGTCGTGACAAGTGACACTATTTTCCCCGTATCAATAACGGCGCCATCCACTTGCCTTATCGCATTTATAGAACGTAAATAGAGAGTGTCTACACAAACTAGCAAAACCAACAACAACACGCACAAAAATTGTTTCATCGCTCAGTCACTCCCCTAACTCAAAACTAATACTGTCTATTTTCATACCGGTATAGTTTCTCTCTATCATGGGGGCGAAGAAGTGCTTTTGGCTTGAAGGTGCTGTTAATGTGTCATCTCTAACCACTTTCACAGTGTAAGAAACCAAATAACGTTCACGCCTTTCTTTCCTTGAATTCACTTCAAAATAAAAGCGACCAGTAAACATGAACTCTAATCGGTTCAACTCGCCATTCACTTTGCCAACAAGCTCATCTTGAGAATTGACGCCATTTGTCGTCTTAGGAGGCGTTGCTACTGTGGTGCGCACCCACTTACCTGACTTGTGGAAGTTTCTCATGAACGGCAAGGACTGAAGCTCTTTAATCATCTCAGCAAAACCTCTAGGAGTATGCCACACACGCAATTCATCTCGAATATCGGGCATATCCTTACTAACAAGGCCGGTAAACCTGTTCTTGTAGTCCTCATCAGTCGCGTAGGTTACATAGTCAAATTGAAGCTTGTTATTAAGCACATCAAAAACAAGCTGCCTGACTTCACCGCTACTTATCGAGTGCTTAGTCAAGTCACCTATTTGGTAAAATCGATGGTCTTTTTCTAGTAAGGCAATGTCCTTTTTTGGGGTATACAAAAGATTCAAAGCCATATTCCCAACAAATAGCGCCAGTATCGCTATAAATACAGCAAAGCTCATTACTTTCCAGCGCTTTAGGGACTTAATTTCCTTGTCCATCATGACGATATCTCCAATTGCACCACCTGATATCCACGCACTTTATCTTGTATCGGTGCCCGTTGAATATAAAGCTCAAATTTATACACTTCCTTTTCGCTGGTATCCGCATTAACTTCTACAACAAGCGTACCATTCACCTTAAAGCTTGAAACCGTTTCATTACTACTCCCTTGATAGCGTAAGGAAGTCGTACTGCCGATATAGGAAATCTCACCGACCACATCACTCTCCACAATCCCCTCTTGCGCTTCAACTACACGGTTAAAGGTAAGCGATTGGAAAAGGCCATAGATTTCATCAAAGGACTGGGCTGAGAAAAACGGTAGCGTTTTTTGCTTGTGAGCTCCTGATACAAAATCTGAAAAGTGGTAGTTGAACAACGTCAGTATAGCTTCTCGACCGAAAGAGGTGACGGAGTCTCTCCCTTTACCATACCCTTCGTTGTGCTCAGCAAATCCCAAAAGGTTTTGCTCTGCAATTGGCCGCCCCATCATATCCACATAAATACGGGAAGGGTTCGCTCTATAATCCATCGCGCCGGAGACGTAAAAGAAAGATATCGCTAGGACGGATAAAGCTAAAAGAATACGAAGGTATCCGTATACTCTATCAAGATGAAAGTCTGTTTTAATTTCCACTTCGACTCTCCTTGTCGACATTTAAACGATATATCTTTTCTGGGTTTTGAATCTTAGCATCCTGAATAACTTTCGTTAGCAAGACACGACTGCGAGGATCGTTAGGCAGCTTCACTGACACGCCATCTATCCGTTGATAAACTACGTCAACACCAATATTCTTCTGCCACACCACGTAAATGCCTGAAAGAAACAGGAGCAGGGATAATGCATATATCGACGTTATCACTTTATATTGGAATGTTACACTTCTCACGACCATTTCAGGGCGCATGAGACGCAACCTATAGAGATATTCCTGCAAGGTTGTCTCTTTCATCGTCATCACCGAGAAAGCGGGATTGTCGCCAGCTACAGAGCTTCCGACTAATGATTCTACTGCCTCAACACTTACATCATCTTCAACTTTATCGACTTTGCTTTCAAGCTCCTGGTTCTTCTTCTTAAATCCTTTTGACCCGAACACCTTACATCCCCCTATTAAAGCGATTGGTCATCTGCGGTGATTCATACCCACGATTAATCTGCAGGCCGGAATGCATATGCGATATCAAGACGGGGTGATTAACGTCAACCTTATCACCCTGTTCGTGCGTCCCTAGTAATATATCGCGAAATGATAAAAATAGGTCTGCATAATCATAACTTGGGCTTCTCAACGCCGGTGAGGATAGTTGTTCCATTGCGCCAGCCAACAACAACACATCATTCGCCGACACCCTGACATCATCAACCATGCTTAAGCCAGTTATAGTTTGAGGGTTAACCTTCAACATAAACGCGACCTTGCTTTCATCAAAGAGTGCGTAACTCAAAGATTCAGCCAAGTATCCGGCGAGGGCATCTCCGCCCATTCCATGCAACAGCGTTGACCAGCCCATGGCCTTACCATTTAAAGAAACGCGCTCTGGCACCTTCACCATGGTAGAGGCCACATCGACAATTTGAGACAGCTCCATTACATCACCCCTGCATTAATTTTCTCAAGTATGCTTAGCGCCGACTGCTTAGTTACACCTTTATTAGTGCCCGCCTTTGCTTTCACTACTGACGCGATATTACTTTTTATTCCCATGTCAGACACCGTGATTTTAGCGCTCGTATCAGCAAGCTCTTGAATCTGAGCAATATCTTGCATGTCTTCTTCTTTAAGGTTGCTTTCCAGTATCACTTGTTCCAATGATGCTAATTGAGTCTCAAGTCTAAATACATCCATAGACACAGCCTTAAGTGAGGCAAATGACGCCCTCTCCAGCTCGTTTTGCAACGTCTGCTTTTCACGTAGAACTTGTTTCATATTCATTAGAAGCTTGTCCTGGGTTAGTACCCTAGTTTGCGCCTTCCAATTTTCTTCTGATTGCTCAACGTAGTCATCTATATATCGTATCTCATGATCAGTTTTAATGCTTTCCTTCACAACATCTTCATAACTGAAATCTTCCTGCGTTAGCATTTCTACTGCACGCTTAACTTTCTCATCAATGGCCTCGATGTTAATCATATGCACACTGGTCGATGTCATTATTCGCTCAAACGGTGTCAATTGAATACCAGAGGACGTAGCCGCCTTCTCGACGTTATCGTTAACACCACTAAAGGTAGTTAGCTCATCAGGACTCTGCGCATGCATCTCAAGCGCCAAAGACACCATCACTTCTGCCTTCCCTTCCATTGCAGCTCTAAAGCAAACATGCAACTCATCAACGTTCTGTCTCATCAAATCAACGTGAGTCCGTGAAGGGGGTAGGATTTCAACAAAGTGGTTAATGCGCATCAAATCACACAATGTAGGGTCAGCATAGAAGCCGCGAAGACGTTCTACAGACGCTCCGTACAGAAAGGTGATCATGCCTGCGCCTTGACCTTTCAAGTCCTTAATGTTTAATACTGGACGTTTTTCCACACGAGCAGTCTTCGCCTCTTTGTACTTCCTTGATAAGCCGTTATCGCTCATTTCATAACTATCAGCAACTAACGTAAATTCTTCATCGGCCATCTTAGAGAACTTCTCAGCGGTGGCATCATCTTCAATCTTCATACAAGCTTTAATTGTACAGTTAGACCATATTGTTGATGCACTTTCCGTCAACCCTTCCGCTTCAAATGAACCAAAGTTTTGCCCAGCAAAAACGCAAACTATGTTCAAGGACCTAACTTGCTGGGGTAATGTTTCAGCTCCCTTTCCGGCGTACGCTCCCCATTCATCAAACATAAACGCATACGACGACACAGCATTAGTTGGCTTACTATCTACAACGCCCAGCTTTGTTCCTTCAATCGAGGTACCTAGCGCTTTAGAAGATACGTTTCGCGTCATTGCGATAATAATCTTACCCAAGTTCCTCACCTGGGTTGAGCTCTTAGAAAGCGTCGGCAATAAGATTAGTAAGATTCGGCGACGAAGTACAATATCGGTCATTACAATGTCAGGGCATTGCGACACAGTAATGTGTGAATACTCCGTGGCCAGCATGTTAAAGGTGGATGTAAATTGCATTGTGATAAATTGCCATTGCTCCTCGGTGGTGCTGGGTTGCTTAGGATTTTTATCTTCTTTTGATGGAGCTTTATAGTTGATTGAGGTCAGTAGCGTCCACAGACCAGCACGATATTCTGGAGGAATACGAGCATCCATTGCAAGTTCGGAAAACTTGTCTAACATAAAGTATTCACGGTACGTGTCAGGGTCTAGCTGCATGTATCCATTTTCGGCCAACCAATAAAGCGCCTTGTTTAACGACTCTATACCTGTAGCTGCCCGTGATTCCCACATACCAGAGCCACCACCTTCATCGGTAGGTAATAGACCTCCAACAATAGCATTTGCCTCAGCATCGGTTGAATCAACGAAGAAATTGAACGTATTCGTCACCCTTTCTACCCGCTTATCTTTCTTCAAATCACCCGGATCAAGGAAGTTAAGCATATACAAATCATCTACACGATCGAACGCTCTAACTAAAGAAAACACTTTAGCAAACAAGAGCTGATCGCCCTTCCCATCAGTTAGGATGAATGAGCTGGCTTGGGCTAGGAAGTTCGCGCATAATGATAAAATCGTCTCGGTTTTTCCTGCCCCGGTAGTTCCCATCAGTACGATATGCGTCCGGGTTTTACTATCGCTGGCGTGCATCTCTTTTTTCGTATTCACTTCTGTACCAAAAAAGTAGACGGCGTCATCAAGTTTAGATAACGCTTTAAAGTGCTTTTCAGCCCCTATTGTATAGGGGCGTTTCGCCTTCACCATCTTCGCGTAGTCAGCAGGGTCTTCTTTAGGTGCAAAGTCATAAGGGATTGCTTTTTTAGGGTAGTCCTTGTATTTCGGCTTATCCATCAAACCCGCATTATTATTAAGGTAATGTCTGCGCGTGTATTTCCATATATAAACACTAAACAGTGCCAACAAAAGCGTTATCTCATTAAGCTCCGGTAGGAAATAAGAAATAAGAATAGCAAATGCTGCAAATACGCCAGGCAGTAGCATGTAGATAAAAGAAGCAAACTTCTGAGACCACTTCCGGTTGTCTTTTTCAAGACCCAACCGAGGATCCTTTTTCTGAACATCTACGCCTCTGAATGCGACATTACTCATATATCACCACCCTACTTAGATTTAAGTGCTGAATTTCTCATTTCGATAAATTCATCACTAGGCTTACTGTGATTAATCACTAGATTCAAAAGGTACGCAGAAACAGTATCAAAACCATTATCCTTCGCTAGGTTTGCCATCCGCTCACTTTCCACCAGTTTCTTAACGGAGGCGTTCGGGATGAATAGAGACATCTTAGACAATGCCCTATCAAGCCCTAGAGCATTCACAACAGAAGCCTTGAATGTTGTATCAACCGTACTTGAAGTGGTGGACCACAACATCTCTGGCGGCATTTTGTTTGATAAAGGCTGGGCAATAACGTGCTTGTCTGTACGTATTCTGGCGACGAACTTTGATATGTCGCCCTGCGTATCCCTTACGATACTTCTCTCGACAACCTTGTTAACGCCAAGCCTATCTTTGAATGGTGTGGGCTTACCATCATCGTCAGAGTCCGACTCGCCACTCGTGATGAAAATGGTTGAACATAACGACAACAATGTGTCACTGGGATCAGTAATACGCTGAGTAAACTTGCGTATCCCCCACCCCTCTTTCCGGTTTTTACGCTCTAGGCTGCACAGCATTTTATCAAACTGCTTCATAAACATGTGTGCCTCCTCCACGTTAAATACGGAGGGTAGCGCGTAGTTAATATAACTTGTCTTTTTAAGGTGCGGTAAATAGCGTTCATCTACGTTGTCGTAAATGTCCGGCGTGTTTTGCGCAGTCTGGGTCTTGTTTCGATACATCATGAAACACAGGCCTGTGAAAAGAGCATTCCGTCTGTTGTCGTCACCAACCACAGCATCAATCTCCAAACTGATAATCCGCGCACTCTCGATATCTAGAACCGTGGGTGAGTTAAAGCAAGGGAATTCAACAATGGCGTCCTGCAGGCGACTCGTAAAGAATTGATAGAAGTTGATTCCATTGCCAATTTGCATATCTTCATACTTTTTCCGTTTAGCCTGATTCTTTGCAAAAATATTCACGTAATCAGCCAATATTGGACGGGCAAAACGAAGACAGAATTTGGCATAACGAACCCCACCTTTAGGATCCTTATCCATCAACATATCTGCTAATGTAAAGTACGTTGTATCTTCTGTCGGGGTGATGCCGTATTTCTTAAATGCACGCTTAAGCACTACGGGGCATTCAGCTTCATCATAGTGTTTAGCATCATTGCTGCTGGGAGATACGAAATCATACACATCAGAAACTAAACGCTGAAATGTACCACGCAACTCTGGGTGCATAACGTTATCGCTGTTGTCCAAACCACACACTAAGATCATCAAGAACTGCGTTAAAAACTGCACTTGTGATTCAGTTGGCAATGTCATCCCAAATGGCAAGTCATGGACGTTATAGGCGCTGCTTAAGCGAGTCGTCATATCATGAGACATGATCAAATGCTTTTTCTCATCAGGTAACATTGCCTGTAACGTATCATTACCTCCGAATGAAGTTCGCCCGACATCAGCGTTAAATATGACTGGCAATACGCCTTTTAAGTCCGTATATGTTTTGGGTTTGGCGATCAATGCGAAGTTTAATAAAGAAAGTAATGTCGACTTACCGGTACCAGATTCACCTACATACAGACCGTTGTAATTAACGTTTTTAGACGACTGTTCTTCGTATGGAGAAAAAGTGCCATTTTCAGTTATAAAGTGAACATAACCGCTACCGTAAGAACGGGCTTGCATAAACATGCAAGACTGAAACAGAGATACACTAAATTGTTCTAAAAATTTATGCTGATTACTATCAGTTCTCAACCCTCCGCACGTATCCGCAATAGCGATAAACTTATCCTGCTCAATAAACCTTGCCTGCATCGAGCCCCACGCATTGACGCGGTTACGCATAGTGATAGCGTGCTCTTGTAGCGTTTTTAAATCTTTATGGTAGATGTTTATCGTTAAGCTGTTGTAAACATAAAGTCGCTCTTTGTCTTTATGCATATCTTCTACAGCTATCTTTGCATCTTTAATTCGCTTGTTATCACCAAAAGGCATCAAGCCAGTGAAACGGGCGTATAGCTTTGAATTCTTCCATTTGGATGTAGAGAATGGTTCCGTTTCTAAGCGCTGGCTCACCACGTAGCTAATGTGAGGCGGAAGACCTGCTAGGAATGTCTCATAACTTTTTAGCTTGGCACCGTGGCGCTGAGGGACCAGAACCGACAATGTGGAAACATACCTATCACCCAATCGACTGATATGATTAGGTAGACCTGTTTCATCGTGTCCAAACAGAATAATCTGCTCGGCCATCGGCGGTAACAATGCCCCTTGTTCATCATCTTTACGCTCTTGCCCCTTTTTAGCTTGGACTGGTACGTCTAACGCTGGCTTGAAATTCTCAATCGCATCTTGCCCATGCAAACTTTCCTGCATAGCAACCATCGCCTTTTCAACGGGCATTTCTTCTAATAAGAAACCACCCAACTCCTTGTCTGTCATAGCGCTAAACACATCCGAGACAAAAACTTTGTGTAGCTTCTGAAGTTGCTTGGCATCCTCTCCCATGACAACGGTCTGCATTCTAGATGCATATTGGAAGCTTTTAGTCACAGCATCAGAGCGAACTTTCTCCGCTTTTTCATCTTGATTTTGAGTAATGCCACCGAGGGCGTTAGGGTTGGTGATAAGTACTAAGTATTGGTTTTTCCAAACACCGTTTTTTACGAGGAAGTCGATATAGCCATCATGCAGGAAATTAGCGTTCAAACCGATAGCCTTCAACTCTTCTAAAGAAGGCCCCATCGATTCCATTAACTTTCTTCTGGTTAAGGCGGGGTCTGACACATCAACAAACTGGAACTGGTATCCTGACTGTGTCAGGTAAGCTGACAATTCATCTTCAATGTCTTTGGCAGTGCTTAATTTTTGCTTGTCACTTCTTAGTTCTTTAAATCCACTTACCTCAAAGAATGTTATGAAACTCTGATCGGCGGAACGTAATGTGAAAGTGTCAACGGGCGCAATGACATCAATAAAGTCATCTACATTCTTTTTCTTAACTTTTGATATCTTGTCTCTGATAACATCCACTGAAAATAGCAGACGTAGCAATAGATCCTTTTTCATGGACGCGACTTCCTGTAAATCTGAATACCATCTTAATTTATCAGAAAGCCGCGATATTTCCGTTAACGCCCCGGAGAACGAGAGCGTGTTATTTTTTGCTCATCACTTTGCTTCATATCTTCCGGGATATAGACATCTTCTTCCATCTCATTAGATTCTTGTGCCTGCATCATGGCCAAGTCGAAGTCGCTAATATCATTTTGAGAAGGAGCTTGTGGCGGCGCCTCTTCAGGAGGTGTTTTTATATCATTTTGCGAGTCTTTAGTGGGTTCAGCATTTAGATCCGCAAACTCATTGAGAACGGGGTCAACCGCATCACTCTCAATCGATTTACGTTTCTCACTATCTGAAACAACAGGTGACGTTGAAAACTTGCTACCCAAATCAACACTGCTTGATTTAGGAGCTTCTGGTTTACTCTTTTTCAGCTTACCTTTAACATCACTTGATAACTTATCGCCAATGGCAGATGCAAGCAAGTCAGGCTTGCTTTTGGCCAGCATCGCGTACATTCCTTTATCTATACGAGTTCCGTCCACCATTTTCTGTGCTGCATCATTAATAAACGCTGTCATCCTGTCGATTGATGCTGATGTCTTACTATTGCCAATTTTGGCAGTATCAATGCTTTTCACTACATTCAGCACGCCCAAATCAGAACTTCGCGGTTTGTAACTACCACTTTCAATTGCCGCCGCAATTCTATTTATACTAGCAATATTCTTTTTCTGCTCTGGCGTAAGGTCATCCTTGCTTTGCGCTTTATCAGCAGCTGGCTTCGCTTTTTCTACCGGAGCAGCTGGCTCGCTAACCTGAGGAGTATCAACCTTAGGAGTTTCAACCTTAGGTGTCTCTGTTGGAGTCGAGCTTGGGTTCTCTTTTTCAGGTTTTTTAGGCACACTAGTTTCTTGGGACTGAGCTACATTAGGCTTCGGCTTTTGTAGCGGCGTCAACTTCACTTCTGGGTTTTCCATATAACGCTCAAGCTGCGCAGCATGCTCTGGTGAGTCTTCGAGGTATTCAGTGACACCATTAGCATAAAGCGCTTTAAGCTTTTGCATCTCTTTAGGACCCAATCCATCAACCGCATCCTTCAATTTAGATTGAGTACCAAGTTTCTCAATCAACTTTTGAACGTACGCTTCTGTTGTGCTCACAGTGTACTTATTCTGCGTAGTTAAAAAGTACTCATTAGGATCCTTTGCAAAGAATTCCTTCATGACACGATTACCTTCCAGGACTGATACCAACTCCTCAGCACTAAACTGGTTTATTGGTTTAGCAGGGTTAGAAACCATTTCACCTGAGGCATCCTTGTATTTCCCACCACCAGCCATCGCTCTTGTGATAGGTGATATCATGCCATTAATACTTTCACGAGTAGGCTTAACTTCTTTAACATCGTCTAGCACAACATCATCAGGCGCTTCTGAAATGAAGTTTTGAGAGGCTAAAATGTGTTTCTTATACTCAGCAAAGTACTTAGAGAACCTTGGATGGACTGATATATCATCAATGTCATAACCAACATCCATCAAGTTTTTAACCATCTGGTTTATGTAAAGCTTACCGTCCTCAGGGTTAGCGAAGTTAGCTTTGATGTAAGGCTTGTCGATCCCCTTCTCCAAAACCTTCAAGGCCGCCACACGGTATATCTCAGGCGAAGAATGAGCGTTAGGCATACTAACTTTACCAGAAGATGTATGCAGGTGGACGTTCATTAATCGGCCATCTTCATCGTACTCCCCTAGTGATGAGTTGAATAAGTTGTGACCTTTTAAATCATTGAATGCACCTGGCTCTCTTTTCATCGTAAGCTTAATGCCGGCCCCAACTTTCCGCCAAAGATTCATATCTTTAAACTGGCGTCCAAAGTTATTGTTTTCAGGATCAGGTTTCGCGAGTCTATCTAGTTCTCGTTGAATTTGCTCACGAGCATATGCGGCCTTTTCAAAGTTGATAGCGTACTTGTCGCGATAATCTAGCGCGCTAGGGGTTATCGTTAATGATTTGTCATCATTATCAATGTTATTTTCCTTCAAAGACTGCTCAAGTGTTTTATCCACCAGCACATCTTCATCTACACTTTCTACGAAACGAATTTCTGGGGCAGATGAAGGTTCCGCTTGAGGTGTGTTTGGTGGGCTTGGTTGCGACTCGCTTCCACTTGGCGCTACAGGCTTATTGCTAGCGAACTGTTCATCATTACGCTGGGCTTGTCTCACTGCTTCAAGTGTTACCTTGGAATTATCCGCTTGATTCGCCACTGGAGCTTCAACACCACGTTGACGGGCGGACTCTTGCTCCTTGGCGATTCTTTCCATAGAAGGAGCATTGGGGTTATGGCCTAGAGCTTTAAACTCCATGCCACGGTCTTCCTCGATAACCTTCTTAACTACATTTACGTGCCCTAGCTTTTTAGTTAAATAAGCTTCAAAAGCACGCTTAGTTTCTATAGAAAGTGGAGATTCAACTTCTTTGACGGCAAAGCCTAAAATAGTCTCAGCCATATCTTGATTGAAGTGCTTGTTCTCGTAACCCAAAGCGCTATCCAGCAAAGCGTCCAGCTCTTCACTTTTCAGCTCAAGCGGTGCGCGAACATCATCAAACCGGTTAAAACCAACCATATCTAACAATGAAGCAGCAGCGTCAGCCTTCAACTGAGGTGCAAGAGAAGCATCTTTGGCTAGAATAAAGTCTTTTAGTTTAGTTGCTAAGATAAGTGCATTTTCTTTCTCAATGGTCTTATCTCTATTTATCAATTTAACAATATCTATCCGTTGCTGCTCGTTCAGCTCTTTGAAAAAGGCAACTATTTTTGTGAAATCCATGATTCTGTCCTCAGGAAACTTTTAGTTTCGACATTTCGTTAAGTTCTGCGTGACGATTCGGTTCTAAACCAATTATATCATCCACGATATCTGGCACCGCTTGCGTGAGTTCCTTTCTTAGAGAAAAAATATCTCCCTGAGGAAGCCAATCGTCAAAAACGCCATTTTCTACTGCAACAACTAAATCTGTTTTCAATTGTGCAATGCCACCACTGTCCGACTTATTAGTCAGTATTGGTAGCGGGCGCATCAATGTGTACTCAGTCAAATGATGAATAACTTCCATTAAATCGACGTCAGTGACTGCCTGGTCTTTTAATTGGTGAGTGCAGTACTCATTAAACTTTCTTGCTGCCAAGTAAAACTCTTTTGAAATAGCATCAATAAAACCTGGCGTTATCTCTTGAATATCACCATCCCTACGTGGGAAAGAGTAAGGCCTAATTTCGGACAACTTCATTGGCATAAATTCAACGCCTAAACGCTTGTATTCAGCATTCATGTCCAAGAACATTTTTTGGTCTTTGCAGTACTCTTTCATGTAAAGGTCAGGCGCATACATTTTACAATGCATCTGCCTTGCAATAACTTTAGCGTAGGCCGCAACGTGAGCCTTGGGGGCAGTGTAAACATCAAATCGATCACGCAGGACACGTGTAATATCAGCTAATTCTTCTGTTGAAACACCTTGTTCTAGAGCACACTTCTCAAAATGTGCGATCTTCCCAAATACGGTTTCTTTATCCTTACTTTTATAAGCAGCTCGCAAACCATCAGCATCGCTAAACGACATGCCTGCAACGTCCATACAGAAGCTTATTATTTGCTCATCGTAAAGTATAACCCCGAAGGTATCTTTTAAATGCTTGTCCATTAACGGACTACCAGTATTAGCCCCCTGCGTCATGCCTCTCTTATATTGTTCAGCAAGTTTAACTCCACCTTCCTTCGCCAATTGAACACATGCCATCAATTGAGCAAAATCGCGAGGCTGGATAACATTAACTACACGCGCCGTTGAAAAACCTGAAACCTGATAACCCTCCGCAAATGCATCATGCTGAAATGGGCGGTAAATTATAGGGTCGCTAACATCATGAGACAGCGTTGCTATACCGCGAGCCTTCATCTCCTTTTCTATAGCATAAATATGCTTCGGTGCTTCGGCTTTCAACAATGCGTCGTATTTTATTTCAGATACTTTCGACACTGCTTTGTAATGAACGTCCAATACCCTTTCATTAGTACCTGTAGGCGCTTTAGGGAGCATATCAAGCTCAGCGCCAGCTGATAGCACAAGACCTGAGTTATGCAGCGTTATAGAACGGTTTAAGCCAGATAGTCTTTTAGCGACAGAGGCTAAATGCTTTTTATACCTTTCACCTGTAATAAAATCAGTAAACTTAGGATTCGACGCCATCTCATTCCACGTCAATCCATCTGCATTACCTAAAAAGGTTAAAATTTCCTTCGATGCGTTTTCGAATGCACCCATATCCTTGACCATGCCACATGAGGACAAAGCTTCAAGTGCAGTTTTGATAGACGGTTTAATCGTCTTAATCGTGCCAAATGACTTTAAACGAAAGACATTACTCTGCCCCAATTCCTTTATTAGTACCGACAGCATTGCATCAGTATCAGTCACATCAATATCGATATCAGGCATGGATACACGTTCTGCATCCATGAATCGTCTAAAACTGTGGCTTACCGTCAACCCTAGTTCGAGGGGATCAAGCGCAGCAAACGTATCTTGCATCAAGAAAACACACAGTGAACTGGCACCAGAGCCACGCACAAGAATATCAATACCGTGTCGCCTAGCCAACTCAGTGATTGTATAGTTATTAAGTATGTATTCGGATGCATCCGGCACGCTTTCGAATACAGACAGTTCATCATCAAGCCGCTCTCTATACTCAGCCATCTTGTTGTCATCAACAATGCCGCGTATAGCAAAGTATTCTTCAAGTCTTGCGTGCATCAATGGCGCTAAATCTTCAACTTTACGCCCACCGAGTACATCAAGCTTCTCGGATTTATCAAAAATAGGTGGATGAGTATTCGTAAAGGCTTCGCTATCAAGTAACATGAATCCCTTGTAGCTGTATGCATCACTTTTGAATTCTAACCATTTCGTAAGTAAGTCCGGCTTTGATGCGTGAAACCCTTTAACAACGGCGGCACTCATCTCATCCTGAATGCCAGCTTCATTACATTGCTTCTGATAGCGATAAAGGGATGCTATGTAGGAAGGATCCTGCAGGTTGCCCTCGTTAAACACAAATGAAGACACACTAGCGCTGGCCACTCGATAAATGACACCAAGTTCTTTTAGCTTAGCTTGGAAGTCGACATTGCTTAAGACGTCGCTAGGCACATTTGGGGTTTCAGCTACTACATAGTTATTTTTAGCTTTGCCTGCAAAGTAGAGTTTGTCTCCTGACTCTTGTCGGTGCATCACGCTACCGGCAAAACCATCCACTAAAAGTAAATCGGTATTATCTTTCAGGAATTCGTTTACTAATGCAACTGGGGTATGAATGCTCATCTTTTTAGCGTCTAGTACTGTCGATCTATCTAGAAGCTCTACAAGGCGCTTATAACCGCTTTCGTTCTTAGCTAGAAAGGCAAGTTCACCTAATGGTTTGCCATCATGTGTAACTTTAATGGTTAGTCCTACCACAGGGTGAATGCCTTGCCTCTCACATTCTGATAAAAAATCAGGTATGCCCGCCAATGTATTTACATCGGTCAATGCGACTGATTTCAACCCAGCCGACTTGGCATAGCTCACGATATTCTTAATATCTGCTGAACCAAAACCAAGTGAGTAGTGGGACCTATTTAATATTGATGACATAAAAACCTCCGTAATGAAAATATATCACAATGAAGGACAACTAAATTATCATTTTGCAGGTAACGTTAGCTCTTTACTTCTTTGAACCAAAAACCTTCCCAGGCTTCCCTTTGACATCAAAAAACAAACCGCCACAAACTTCGTCTAAACACTGCCAAAGGTTATACTTCTTACCCGGCAAAGATTTAAACCCAACCTTCCCCTTTTTACACTTAGGGCATGGTGCTGTCTTTGTCGGGTTGAATGGGGTTTTAGGTTTGGGGGATGATTTATCTCCCAATTTTCCACCAATTTTCCCTTTGTCATCAAACCACGCATTTTGACATTTGGCACACAGCCAAAGCTTGAACTTCTTTTTAGGGATCTTTGAACAATATACGCTCCCTTCACAATCCTTCTCTGGGCATGGTTTAGGATTGCCAATAGGCGTTGCTAATTTAAACTTCCCTTCACGTAGATCAGCAAAGAACTTGTCTAGAATCTTGTATTGGCCATCCATAAAAGGTTCGAACAACGAAATGTCTTTTTCAATATTATTAAATGACTCTTCCCAGTACGCACTCACCTCAGGGTAGAGGAAATACGGAGGAGCAATTTTAATAACTGACATTAATTTTTGGGTGGGAAATATACGTTCAGGTGCTGATTTCCCTGCGCCGTCTTTTCGCTTGTCGTAATAGCCCTTTGTTTCAAGCTCAGTAACATGGTTTTCTCGTGTAGCCGAGGTGCCTATTTCAATCTTTTTAAGTCGCTTTAAAAGCGCTTTATTCTGAATGAACTTTCCAGGCTTTTTCAAAACGTTCAGTAATTCGTCATCGGAATAACGCTTAGGGCACTTAGTCTTTTCTTGCTTAGCTTGGCAATCAACCACATCGACAACATCACCAAGCGCAACCTCAGGAAGAGTGCCTTTTTCATCATCTTCGTCCGGCTCTGGCTTTTCAAATATACGCCAACCCAATTTGCGGGGGATGTTGCCGGTGGTTACAAAGGCTAAAGAATCCACCACCTTGGTAGTGATTTTTGTATTGTGATAAATGTAGTCGGGCAAGAATTGCATGATGAGGCGCTTACAAGCCTCTTCGTACATCAACCGCTCATTTTCATTCAAGCTATCAAGGCTCGCTACTTCCTTTGTCGGGATAATAGCGTGGTGAGACTCATCGTCGTTAATACCTTTTTTAAATATACGACTCTTTCTCGTAGCATCGACAGCATCAAACACTTTCTTGAATAAGTCTTTTTTTGCATCATCCATATATGACGCATTTAATATATTAGCCTTCATCGCATCGATAACAGGAGGCATTTTGTCGAACATCTTCACGTCAATGTATTCAATATCCACCCGTGGGTAAGTCAACAAAGAATGCTCATCATAAAGTGCCTGCATAGTGTCGTTGATAGTTTTCAGTGACATCTTATACTTTTTAGCTAAATGAGATGAAAAACCAGTACGATCAAACCCTAGTGGCGGCCCCTGCTTCTTCAAGCCAGCTTCATAATCAGTTATCTTGGCCTTCGGACGTGACTTCACAGTCTGCATTATTTTTTGAGCTAGCGCGGCGTTCATCAATAATCCAGTTTCAGGATCTTTAAACTTATCTATTAAAACTAGCTTACCCTTGTACTTGCCTCCGGCTGCCTCAAAAACGGCACTGATATTAAAGTACGTTTTCGGGGTGAAATTTAGTATTTCGTTCTCTCTCAAATAAAGGATGTAGCTAATGGCAAAGATAACACGCCCCGAATTTAACACTGAACGAGGTGGGATTTTATCGTTATTCTCGACAGACAACGCCATCGTAATATTCATACCATAAAGCCAGTCACTATAGAGCCGTGCTAATCCCGCGAAGAATCTAGCCCGGAAAGCCTCTGCATCAACCCGCGCATTGTAAGCCTCAGTGATAGCTTCTACGGTTATTTCGGCATAAAGCATGCGTGTTTTGCTAGGGTGATTTTCTTGCCCTATAAAACGCAACACTTCCCATACTAAAAGCTCACCTTCTTTATCGTTGTCCGACGCAATAACAAGTTCTTCAGCGCCAATATCATTCAGCGCGTGTGAAACCGCAGAAAGCAATCTTTTCGCTTTAGCATTATTTTGCACTTCAAACTTGAATTCATTGATTGAAGGTTTTACTGGCAAGTGCTCCAACGCCCAATTTTTCCCTAGTTCGGGCACGTAAAACTCTGGGGGCTTAAGCCCTATAATATGACCAGAAAGAGGAACCACACATCTTCCACCAGGCTGATCATAGTAAATCTTCCCACCGCCTTTAGTAGTGACAACTTGACTGAGGCCAAAGCCCTCCACCATCTTGTCAGCTTGATTTTGCTTTTCCGTGATGATTGCTTGCTTAAACTTTTGCATAAGCACGGGCATATATTTGGTTAATCATCTTCAAAAGCACAGCATCTACGCCATCATAATTAGCAGCATTCGCTTTTTCTAATAACGCATCAAACTTTTCTCCATAGCGACGGTGACCAATCATATACACGAGTGCGTCTACCATAAATTCAGGTTCCGACATGTTTGCTTGAGCGCCTGCCTCCGCAATCGAACCGCTAAACATCTCACCCATGATGATAGGCTCATACCTAAAGTGATATTTCACCATCATCTGACTTGCATCAGGGATCACCGGAGCATGCCCTTCTAATTGCGAAAGCAGAGATGATACTAAATCACGCTCTTCATCAGAAAAGCACAAGGCCTGCTTTGCTTTAAGAAGTCGAGTGAATACCTGTCTAAACGGAACAGCATCGGTCTGTATCGTAGGGTGACCAATAACGTCGTACATTGTCATGACTACAAAGCGTTCAGCTTGAGATAATTTGTTTAATTCGAATTCGAAACCAACAGGATCTTGCTCTCTACTTTCAAAAAGAGCGGGCACGTCAAGACTGGCGTGATTTTTAATGGCATACATCATTGTCATCATACGCTCAACAGCCACAACAATAGATAAAGTCTGCTTCCGAGTGTAGCCGTCCGCCAGGCTTACTTCTTGAACACTTAAAGGTAATAGCTCATCGATAAGTGCGATTGACTTGCGTATTTTTGCATCAAACTTTTCCTGCATTTTTTTACCCCTTCGAAATCCTGTTCATAAACATATCCACCTGGCTCTGCAGGTGATGTATGCTGATTTGGTTAAATACTTCCGTTGCATACCATCTGGTAGACTCCCTAAACACCTCTTCATCCGGCATCCATCTGAGGTGCTCGTATATCAAACCTCTTTGCGCGTACTCTTCATCTTTCATGAGGTTCATGTAGGCGACATTACTATCAACATCATTGATGGCTGGAGTGAAGTAACTCCTCGCGTCAGAAGCGCCTTTAGTCAATCGTGACATGATAATGCTCAGCGTATCCGCAGCCTCTCTGACCTCTATTTCAACTTTAGATTTCTCCAAGTGAAAAGACACCGCCCACGACAATCGGCATAAAACATTAACTTCTTGCTGAGTCAGCTTTGGACAGAAAATAAAAACGCCTTTATCAATACTTGGTATTTGATCAAGATTGGCTGTTAAGAAGCAAAGGTCACAAGCATTTTTCCAACCAAAGTCCTCAATCCATAGAGGGTTGACGTTCACACCTTTCGTTGGAATTCCGCAGCAGTCACATCGTTCGTGATATGACTCTTTCAACATAGCCACATCTTCCTCAGCAGCTAGCTTATTGTGAATTGAAATGCCGAGTGCTAATTTCATCATTCATCCATATTCATCTGAGTGGTTGTTCCAGTAAAAATATCAACTGCATAAGCGATCAGGGTCGGTGAGGCGAAAACAACGGTGGCGGCAAAAATAACACCAACCGACTTCCCAGCGGTTAATGATAGATTTCTGAATCCCGCCATATTCAAAACAAACATGACGGTGGCGAACCCCATAAAGCCGACAGAAACAAGCTGAACCACTGCGAGAAACAATTTTATCTTCTCTTGACTGAACTCAGATGTTTCAATTTTTCCACTCATATCCGACAACATTTTATCGAAACACTCTGAGCTGGTTTTTTCGCTTTTAAACTGCTCAACCGACGCATCCACATCGATAACCAAACAGGCACTACCAGCACCCTTAGAGACTATATCGCCACCTATTGTCGCCATATTCATCGGCGTCATTAAGAACCCTGAAAGCGCTATAATCCCCAAAACGAATCGAAGAAAGGTCACAGGAGACCTGTCAAGACGCTGCATCAAATTATCGTTCTGTTTGGCCGTTACGGTATTGAAAAAGCCAAAAACAAGAACAAGCAATAGTATTAAAGCGGCGACAACAAACATGACGTCAAAAAAACCAAACAACGCACTAACGATATCCAAGTGGTAAGCGGTTTGCGTTCCGTCGTCTGCCATAGAGGACGCTGATAACAGCGCAATAAACAAAGCACCCAGTCGCATTATTTAGCTCCTGCAATAACCCCAGTCGACGTGTTAACCACGTACGGAACCAAATGATCACCTTTCAATTTCTCAATAGAAAGTATCTTACCCATGCCTGGTACTTCCTCACCCACGCGATAGTCAATAGGGCGACTATTTGGAGCGTTATATGGAGCAATGTAGATAACAGCGCCGTCCCCACCGATACTCTCAAAAACGCCTTTCAATACGTAAAGAGGAACAACTTCTTTCACAGCACTTTTTTCGTTGGAATTGTAATATCCACCAACACCACTACCATCCTGACCACGTACTTCCACGTAGACTTTAGAATCTGAACGACTCTTGGCAACATTTTCGGCGCGCTCTTTCAGCGAAGCATTCTCAGCTTCAACACTTAGCATTCTCTTATTGATGAATTGATTTTCACTTTCAAGCACATTAATAATATTCATCTGTGTTTGAATGCGACGAGATAAGGATTCAGTTTTAGCCTTAAGCTCAGCTTGTGTATCAGCAATCGATTTTATATATCGAGGATCAATATCACTTCCCGTGCCTTTGCTTTCCACAGCGCTTAACACGCGTGCGTAAACTTGCTCCGCCATCTTGCTTTGCGCTGTCTTAGTGTCATCAACAAACTTGTCCATCAGCTCAAGTGCTCTGATGTTTAACGCTTCAAGCTCTTCTTTATCAGCATTAGATTTTTGACCGATAGAATTTATAGCTTGTCTAAGCTGTTCAGCGGTTCTATCCAACTCAGTCTTCATAACTGACAGTTGGTCTTCTAGTTGCTTATTATCGTTAGCCGCAAGTTTCTTTCCAAGGCTATCGACTGACACCTTCACATGATTTTCCAAAGCATCTATTTTATCCAGTAGGGCCTGAGTCTCGACCTTACTCTCGCCTTGAAAACTGGGTAAGCCACCACTCATCACATTTAGAGCACCCAAAGACACCCCTGCAATCAAACTCAAGCCAACAACACCAATAGCCATTTTTCGCCACGGCAATTTAAAACTAGATTTAGGCTTGTCTTCTTTTTTCACATCATCAATTTTATCTTTCGTTTCAACCGAAGCTTCATCTACCGTATCAGGTTCCATTTTTTCTGATACCTCTTCTGGCATTTCCTTCTGCGCTGGCTCAGGAAGCTCTTCCGCAACATCAGGTTCATCGGCCATCATGCCTATACCATTATCAAACAAACCTGCATTACCTTGTGAAGGCACATCGTCGGCTTCTTTATCTAGGTCACCAGTCAAGGAAAGCTCATCAAGACTTGGATCTTTTGGAATGTCATCGGAAAAAACACCATCATCAGATGATATGTCGTCAAAACCATCACCTGGCAAATCAAAGTCAACATCTTCATTGCTTACAGTGTCATCATCGTCACTTATCGAGTCATTACTCTGCTCACCCAAGTCATCATCACCGCTGGTGCTAAGAACGTCATCGAAGAAGCTGCTATCACCATCATCGGTACTTTCGTCCTTAACTTCTGCAATCCCGGCATCCTCAAGGGGAACATCAATCGCGCTATCATCGATAACATCATCAAAGAACCCTGCATCTACGACATCGCTATCCGCATCATCCCCAGCCACATCGTCAGCTGACTGTGATACAACATCGCCCTCCAATGTATCTGGCAAGTCTTCTGTAGCGAATGGCTGATCGGACGTAAAATCAACATCATCTGCATTGAACGTATCAGAGGACTCAGTTTCAACATCTGAAACTGCATCAAGCATTTCATTGACTTGAATGCCCTCACTCGGCAAAGGAGCATTAGAGAAGCCAACCGTGTTGGCCTCTTCCGATTGTTTGCTATCGACAGTTTCATCTACGGCAGTATCTGCACTTTCCAGCATCCCAAGAAGCTCAGCATCAAATGCACTTTCATCAATTTTATCATTTTGACTTAGAGCAACGTTTTCTCCATTTGATTGAACGCCACCTTCCAAACTATCTAAAACTTCTTCCGAGGACATATCCCCTTCATCTTTGAAGGGGTCAAAACCGAAATCATCCTCTAGATTATTATCATTTTGAGACCCGCCAGATTCACCTTCACTGCCAACACTATTGATGGCGTCGTCAATTAGCGGGTCTTCACCATATGATTTATCAGACATTTCATCTCTTCCTTAATTACGTACATCGCTGAATACTACCGGCAGCTCGTCTTCGTCCACCTCTTCCATGAAAACAATCATAACGGATGTTGGGTCTTTCTCCACAGTAGGGGCGCGATAATATTGCTGGCTCGCAATGTCCGCCACATCATCAGCCACAACGCTTGTAGTTTCCTTAGCAAGTTCATATGAATTACGACCTAATAACACTGCACTTGAATCCGATGCCAGTTCAGACTGAAGCTCTACAGCCTTCTCTTCTTCACTATCAAGATAGGTCGCACCCAGTGATTGTAGTGCTACTGCGCCTAGCAGACCACCGAAGCGTTGGAACCTGTGATATTCAACATTGTCACCTTCAAGGTAATCGTTTAAGTCATCATAAGACATACTTACTGCGTTGATTGGGTACACTTTACGCCTGTAAATGATGGCATCAAACAAATAGCGAATCTTATCTCTAGGCATCACAACATTGTCTTTATAAGGAACTTCAACTGTACCTCTTACCTTAGCTCCATCCAGCTCACCGCCTACGATAAAGCCCCATACGGTACTGGTGTAGTCCGTGTTAACCGTAGTCTCGACAAACACATTCATTGCTGTACCTAATGGAATTTCAATCATACCATTATCTTCTTCCCCTTCCTGACCATCTTCATTAGAAGAAATGCTTGATACAGGGCGAGCATAAGAACTTGGGTAACCGTTACCTGAGACACTTGCAACCACTACAGGCTTACTATAAACCTCTTCCGCATCAGTCACTGTACCTTGACCAATACCAGCGTTTGGCATGCTCATATAAGAAGCTAGCAGTTCCGTATGTGAAGCCTTAAAGTATTCAACACGCTCTGCATCATTCTCGGTCAATTTTGCATTGGCATTGATTTTAGGGCAGTCGGTCCCATCAGGTCGTTGGTTATTGATGTCGCAATTATCTTCATCCCTTCCGAATGGGTCTAAACCATCCTCCCCAAATCCTGACGCATTCACATTCAAATGTGTAAGGCCATTTTGACCCAAGATAAACGGCGTTGTCTCACGAGTACACTTGCTACCGTCTCGTTTCACACCAAGAAGGCTGCATCCGGTCAACGCAGAATAGCCTTCGTTATCAAGTCCAATCTGGTCGGTGCCTTTATCATCGGTAATGCGAGGAATATCTTCTGGGGCGCAAAGCGTCCCATCTTCACGCGTCCCATCAATATGACACCCTTTTTCGTTAGTTCCCTCTTCTGTAAGATTGAATTGATTCAGTCCTGTTTCTTCGTCTACAACTAACGTGATATCTTCGAATTTACATAACGAGCCATCTTTTTTCCTTCCATGTAAATCACAGTTTTTCTCGTTATAACCATCAATTAAGTCGTATTGGTCACGACCATTATCACCCACTATTTTAATTGCAAATGCTGGGTGACAAGCGTTACCAAACTTATCCTTATTTTCAACGTTACAACCAGTGGTCATGTTCACACCTTCGCTGTTGTAACCAAACTGGTCTTTATCATCAATGATAATAAGAGGAACCGACTTTATGTCACAACGCTCTGCTGAACGGTTAAAGCCTGTCACTGAGCACCCTGCTGCATTGAACAAATCTTTATCCAAAGCGAATTGGTCAAAACCCTTGTCATTATACAACTTAGGAATATCTTCAATTTCGCAGCGTTCGCCAGCGCGGTTCAAACCTTTAATAGAGCACCCATTCTTCGCAAATCCTGTTGTAGTGATCCCCAAATGCGAGATTCCATCAGCGCCAAGGATCATTGGAATATCCTCTAAAGAACAAACCTCACCTTCTCTGTTAGTTCCGTCCAACGAGCAGTCTGCAGCATTGAAGCCGTCAGGGAAAATCCCAAACTGATTTTCACCATTTTCAGCTGTTAGAATTGTAATTTCTTCAATTGGACACAGTGAGCCATCAGGGCGCTTCCCGTACAAGTCGCAATTGAATGAGTTGTAGCCTGCGCGGTTAATTCCAAACTGATCTAGTCCGGTAACAGGGTCGTAAATTCTGGTAATGTCCTCTAGCTCACAAAGCTCTCCATTAGGATTTCTTCCCATCAGGTCGCAGCCTGCGGCATTCCGGTTATTTCTACGCATATTGAACTGATCAACGCCGTCAGGTGTGAATAGACGAGGGATATCGTCAATGTCACAACGTTGGCCAGACTCAGTGAAACCTTGAATAGAACACCCCTTACTATTGAACCCGTTGATTATCGCGTCCATTTCAGACGTGCTCGCATTCAAATAGTCACTAGCAGCGATTGTCATACCTGGGATTTGCACTTTCTCATCAGCCGCACATTCACTTCCATCTGGTTTCAATCCTGAAATATCACATTGATGGATATTCCTATTGTTGACATCCAAACCTAATCGGTTGAAATTGGCGTTGTCGAATCCGCGTTGATCATAATCATCAGCACCAAATATACGGGTCATGTCTTCTACTTTACAAAGCGACCCATCTCGTGCCTTGCCCTGCCAATCACAGCCTTTAATATTTCTATTTTCGCGCGTAAATCCGAACTGATCTAATCCAGTAAGAGGGTCGAATACTCGTGGAATATCTTCAAGTGCACACACCTTCCCTAGAGCGTCTAGGCCATCCATGCCGCAACCCATTGCATTCCTCATATCGGCGCCAAGGCCAAGGTCACGCAACTCCTGTCGAGTCAAAGATTTAATCAATCTTCCATTAGGTACGCTACGAGCCATCTCAGCCAATGCAGAATCGATATCTTTCTCAGCTAATGTACTTAATGCACCATTCGCTTTATAACGCTCAGGCATTTGAGATAGCACGCCTTTCTGCGAAGCAGGCATTTTACTTGAATTCAACCGCGCTTTAGGTACCAGCTTACCCTTACCATCAAATCCCTTAACATCAACCAAAACGCTAGTTTCTGAAGGTGGGCACAAGCTGCCATCTTTACGCTTTCCTGCGAGATCACATCCCATAACATTTCTGTCATCACGTGTTAGGCCGAACTGGTCTAGACCTGTAACAGGGTCAAATACACGAGGTGTATCTTCAAGTGAACACAGGCTTCCATCAGCGCGACGAGCATCTAAACCGCAACCTTTAGCATTGCGTAGGTTTTCGTCCAAACCTAGCGCAGAAACACGCTCAGGCGTCAGAACACTTGGGTTCAGAATATTGTCGTTACCTTCAAGCTTAGATAATACTTTTGCAGTCTTCGCCAAAGACATTGATGCAGCACCACGTTCAGCATAACGGCCAAGTACACCAGATTGAGAAGCGGGCATTTTACTTGAATTTAAACGCGCTTTAGGAACAAGCTTACCCTTGTCATCAAATCCCTTAGCATCAACTAAAACGCTAGTTTCGGAAGGTAAACACAAGCTGCCGTCTTTACGCTTTCCAGCGAGATCACATCCCATAATATTTCTGTCATCACGTGTTAGGCCGAACTGGTCTAGACCTGTAACAGGGTCAAACACACGAGGCGTATCTTCAAGTGAACACAGGCTTCCATCAGCACGGCGGGCATCTAAACCGCAACCCTTAGCATTGCGTAGGTTTTCGTTCAAACCTAGCGCAGAAACGCGCTCAGGCGCCAGAACACTTGGATTCAGAATGTTGGCGTTACCCTCAAGCTTGGATAATACTTTTGCAGTCTTAGCTAAAGAAGTTGATGCAGCACCAAGTTCAGCATAATGGCCAAGTACACCAGCTTGAGATGCTGGCATTTTACTGCTATTTCTCTGACTTAGCGGAATCGACTCACCATCAATATCTCGACCTGTAATATCAACAAGCACTGTTGATTCACTTGGTGAGCACAAGCTGCCATCTGCACGCTTTCGATCTAGGCCACAACCAGCTAGGTTTCTATTTTCACGAGTCAAACCAAATTGGTCTAAACCTGTAACAGGGTCAAACACACGAGGTGTATCTTCAAGTGAACATAAGCTTCCATCAGCACGGCGTGCATCTAAACCGCAACCCTTAGCATTGCGTAAGTTCTCATCTAGTCCAAGAGCGGCAACACGCTCTGCGGTCAACACGGCTGGATTAGCAAGGTTATCATTACCCTCTAGAGCAGCAAGTTTCGTCAACGACTGTTTAGATAGTCCATTTACAGTATTGTTAGGCGAAGTAAACTGAGTTTGTCCATCAACACCTTTAAGCAACGTAATTTCATCTGCTGCACAACGTGATCCATCTGGTTTATTTCCATAAAAGTCGCAATCATTGATATTTCTATTATTGCGGCCATAACCAAACTGATCTCTACCTGTAACAGGGTCAAATATACGAGGAATATCTTCAAGAGCACACACGTTGCCCAATCTATCCGTTCCGTCTATAGAACATCCTTTATCATTTCGCAAATCACCATCTAGACCTAAGACAGACTTAGCAGCATCATCTAGAGCTGATAAAGCATCTGGATTGGCAATGTTACCTGTATACGTAGTAGCTCGACTACGCATCACATCAGCGAGACTTTCAAACGCTCCTTCACGTTGATATAGCGGGTTGTTTTTAGGGTTACCTTGAATAGGCTCTCCAAATTGATTATTACCAAATACGTCAGCTAATTCCGTTATCTCACCAGCGTCGCACTTTTCGCCATTAGGCTTCTTACCGGCATAATCACAAGAAAACGAATTGAATCCAGATGGGGTAAATCCAAATTGGTCAATCCCCGTAGCAGGGTCATAAACTTTAGGGATGTCTTCAAATTCACACAGCGTTCCATCTTCACGCAGACCGAGTGTGTTGCATCCTGTACGCAGTGAAAAGCCACGATCATCTAACGGTTCGTTAGGAATATTATTTGCAGCTAAACTACCCTTACCCAGGGTGCTAGCTAACGCACTTAGAGAGGCGCCATTATAGAGTTTATTGTTTTTAGGAATACCGCTAACACGCTCACCAAATTGATTCTTACCTTCACCATCAAGAATTTCAGTAATCTCATCTGCTGAACATGCTTCACCATTGCGTTTTTTCCCTGCTAATGAACATTCAAATTCATTATATCCATCAGAGGTAAGCCCGAACTGGTCGCGCCCTGTCGCTTTGTCAAAAATACGCGGAATATCTTCAAGTTCACAGATAGAACCATCACGCTTTAGACCTTGCAAGTTGCAACCAGTTTTTACGCTGTAACCTTGACCATCCAAGTCCAATTCATCACGCACCTCTGGTGAAATATTGCGCAATGCATTAGTCACATCAGCAATTCGTTTCGCTATCGGAGACGCTGAGAACGATAGCCCAAATTGATTGATACCTTTTCCGTCAAACAACTGAGGTACATTCTCTGGTGGGCAGTCATTTCCAAGCTTGTCTTTTCCTTCAACATTGCAAAGAAAAACATTGTATCCCTCAGGATCTAGTCCGAACTGATCTCTGTTTGTTTCAGGGTTAAATATTCTAGAGATATCTTCAAAGGCGCAAAGGCTCCCATCACGACGCTGGCCTCGAATGTCGCATCCGTTCGCATTGTAATCCCCATCTACAAAACCAAGGTTCGCCAACACACCGCCTGATGGCACCACACCGGCATTAAAGCTTGCATCAATAGGGTTTTGAGCACTTTCAGGAGTACAAGAGTCGCCATTTTCGTCCACCGAAGATAGAGAGCAACCTTGGCTATCAAATCCATTGCTCTTAAGACGATTTTGGTCTTTACCATCAGCACCAACTACGCGGGTGATGTCTTCAAAATCACAAATACTTCCATCCTTACGTCTTCCAGTAAAACCACACCCTGCAACGTTAAGGTTGTCTGCACCAAAACCTAGCTGATCCAAACCTGTTTCCGCATCGAAAATACGAGGAATGTCAGCCAAATCACACACTGTTCCATTAGCGCGTAACCCTGCTAGTGAACAGCCCGCAGCATTGAAACCCTGAGAGTTGATTTTAAATTGATCCAATCCTGTATCTGGGTTAATTAGGCGAGGTATATCAGCGGCTAAGCATAATGTTCCGTCTTTCCTCTTTCCATCAAGCCCGCACCCTTTCAGGGTATGCCCTGATTCCGTCAGGCCAAACTGGTCTAAACCGGTTTCTGGATTGAAGATTCTTGGGATATCTTTAAGGTCGCACACTCGATTACTGCGGTCATATCCGTGAACATTACAATTTTTAGCGTTGAAACCGTCGGTTGTCAGAGAGAACTGATCTAGACCTGTATTTTCATCGAATACGCGAGGAATATCTGACAGCGGGCAAAATTTTCCGCGCGAATCATAACCACTAATTGAGCATCCTGACTCACCAAATCGATTTTCGAAAATACCGATAGGAGAAAGACCTGTTGCAACACTACTGATGAGCGGCATATCATCTACAGAGCACAAGCTACCATCTCTACGCTTACCTGAGATAGAGCACCCTTTATCGTTCATGTTGTTGGCAAATAGACCACGGTGATCTAGTCCGTTCTTACCTACTATACGTGTGATATCACTTGCTGGGCATATTTCACCTAGTCTATCGAATCCGTTAATGTCACAGTTGTTGGCATTGAAGTTATCTTTCCCAAATCCGAATTGATCGAGGCCTGTGGCTGGGTCAAAAACTCGTGTAATGTTTTCAAAAGAACAGGCGTTCCCACTGCGATCAATCCCCAAGATTGAGCAGTCATTTTCATTGAAACCATCTGAGAAAAATCCAAATTGATCTTTATCATCAATTCCGTAAAGTTTAGTAACATCCGCAAAACTACACAGCTGCCCTGAACGATTCAAAGCTCTGGCATCACAGTCTTTATCGTTAAATCCGTCCGCTGAAAATCCGAACTGGTCTTTGCCATCTTTATAGATTTTTGTGACTTGATTGTATGGGCACAGGCTGCCATCAGGCTTTCTTCCTGCACGGTCACAATCGTACTTATTAAATCCTTCAGGATTGAATTCTGCTTCAACATTACAGCTTGAGATTGCGTCACATACGTTACCATTCAGACTAACGATAGGGTTGTCGACAATAGGATGCTTAATATCTGGAACTTCTTCCACACACAAGCTGCCATCTTCACGCAAATTATCTACATTACAACCTTCGTCATTGAAGCCTGTAATACAGCTATACCCATTCGCGTCAAAACCTGTTGTTAAACAGCTAGGGTTTTCATCAATAATGACTTGCAACTCTAAGTCAGTGAGATTAGACAACCATTCGCGTGTCACAGTATCAGATAGGCACGAATCAATAATCCGTGAATCACCTTCTACATTAAACCTGGCTAAGTTATCTTCACAGAATGCTTGAGCAACTTCTGGGTCAATCTTATCAAGGTCTTCACCTGAGAAACCGTCTGTCTTAGTGCCGTTTGCCGTTGAGAACTGCTGATTACTCGGTCTATCCAAGTCAGATGTGACAGATTGCCACGCAAGATAAAAGACCGCTGGGATAACGATGAGTCCAATGACGCTATAGATGATGCGCTTCGGAAATGCCTTTTTAGTGGTATTTTGTTTTATTTTTATACTCATGAATACTGCCCGCCTATTGGATATTCAGTTGAATTATTTTGTTTTGATGACGCATATTAAGAAACGGCACGTCTCCGAATACATATAAGAACCGATAGCCATCGGGAGATGCATGCACATCAGATGGTGTAGGTGAATAATAAGTGTAATGAGTCAATACGTAGAGTTTTTCATCATGTCGCCAGGCCATTATATCCGTGTCACTTAACTGGTTCGCGTAATCATCGTAAACTTTCGACACGTTAAAGCCGGATGGCGTGATGCCTTGAACCATTTTATTAATGGTATCGGACGTGTCATAGCGAGGGGGGAGTGTTGTGACACCATTGTGATTAAAAGACACCATCGCTTTATCAGATTGAGAGTTATCACCTAGTCCGTCAACCATGATATCCATGGTGAATACACTCTTTTTATCGGAGACTTTAAATAACACAGTAAAGGGATACTGCTGACCTTTTAATATCAGCGGCAAATTCGCTTCACCTGCTCTTTTTAGTGCTCTCACAGTGATAATGTGAGGCTGTTTCCTAACTACTGAAAAAACTTCTGGTGAACTAATGTCAGTAAGCATTTCTACAGACCATGGGCGGCCTGCTTTATCAACAAAAACCAATGTAGTTGTGTAGTTATGCCCTAGTTCAATTACTGGCACCCTGTCTTCATCACCGAAGCGCGGATTAACGTGAATAACACTGTTCTCTATAGACAGTCCGTTCGGGGCGTCATACAGGAAGCTATCCCTACGTTTAACAGCCTCTTTTACACGTATCTCTTGCTGTTCGGTAAGAGAATGAATTCCTTTTGAAATATCATCAATGCTTAAAGCGCTGAATTTTCTATCAGCGCCATCAGTATATACAGGTGGGGTTTCCTTCTCTTGATTATTTCGCGGCGTCCTAACTTGTGCATTAGCCATGCTCACCGTTGCCATAATCAAAGAAATCATAACGGCCATGAATTTCACTGATTAAATCCTTTTTGCTTCTATACTAAATTGACTAAGCCTATTCTAAACGATTTACTTAAAATAACCGTTACCGCCAAAAAATATCAGCCGTTAGCTTTGCCTTTATTGGCCTTGTGAATTTGGGACTGCTTGAGCTTTTCGACTTTCGCTTCATGCTTGAGTCTTACTTGCCCCTCCATACCTGGCTCTCCGTTCCTAGGCATGACTTTACCGGACGAACCATACTCACCCTTTCCGTACCATTTACTCTGTGTTTCAGTGCTATTGTGGCCCAATAAAACACTTCTTTCCGAAGAGGACAAGTCAGAAGCTTTAAGATCTGCAGTAAACTGGTGGCGCGAGCTATAAAGTTGTATGGTCCTATTAGTATATTTAAAAACCTGCTTATTCGCGTAATAAAGCATTTTGCGACAGCCTTCATAATAGCTATCCCACTGGTCAAGTTCCAAAAAAGCATCGGAGAAAGCGATTTGCTTTTTTATCACTTTGATTTCGTTCTCTCTAAACCCACTAATATTGATATATCGGTATTCACCTACGCCTCTGACATCATCATTTTTGAGGCACTTCACCTTTATGGTTAATTTATCATTATGACTAACAAGCTCACTTCCCTTCCACTCAGCAGGTCGCAGCCCTGACAACATACCCGCATACATCCATATAATAGTTGCCTCACCCCACTTTCGTTCTTTCATTCTTATAAAATTAGCAATGTCAGAAAACTCTTTTTCGTTCACGTTCTTTTTACGAAGCGAGGTTGTCGACATGTCACGTTTTTCATCGCGAGTCTTAGGCTTGGTTCTCCAGCATTTTTCGTAAAGGGTTTGCGTTAGCGCCTCAATTTCTTCTTTTTCCATTCCCTCACGTTTACCGAGGTTTTTTAGGTAAATTTTCAGGCCAGCCCTAACGAGACGCCATGAACTATTGAGGAGCTTAGGAGCTAAGTGGTTAGTGATATAAACAATCGTTGGTTTTATGTACATGACTTCACGCACGACACCCTCACTTGATGGGTGCCTCAACTTCATTGTCTTTTGCGCAGCAGGTAATCCTGCCTTCTTCGCTTCAACAAATGCTTCATGCATTTTAGCGATAGCCTTGGTCATATACATGACCCTGGTCTTATCATCCATGACATACTACTCCGTAAGTGGTTGAGCAGCCTTATCTAGAGCAGTTTTTAATACAACAGCGCTTTTATAAGCTTCTTGCTGCAAAGCTTGGACTAGCAATGCTGCATTTGGGTCATTAGGGCTGTGTAAAAAATCAATTCCATTTTTAATATAAAGCATGATCACTTTGTGATTATCATTTGCTAGCGCCAAGTCAATTAATCCAGCATCAATCGCATCAGCACCTTGACCGATACGCACCGAAACATGTACGGACGCGCCTCTCTCAATCAAGGTTTTAGCATAGCTAACATTACCGCCATACACCCCACTTAGCGCGGTAGCTTGCAACGCGGTGAGTCCTTTTTTAGATTTAACGTCAATATCAAAACCTTCACGCTTATGCAAATCTCTATAATAGGTTTCTGCCAGCATGTTGTAGCCTTTAATAATAGCTGAGAACCACTCTTCAACAAGCAAGGACGTCCCCACCTCCTCTTCACTTGAAAGTTCAAGATAAGCATCAATCATGTTCTGCTCTTCAATCAATTGAAAGCTAGACAATGGTGGGTTAATCAAAATGGTTTTTGCTTGGCCACTAACTTGCTCTTGCTCATAGGCGTGCACAATATTGATAAACTTCTCGTTAGAGAAACTAGAAGCTACGGAAAAAGGAGATAAGCCTAGAGGATCCATCTTTTTAGGCTCAGCACCGGCACGAAGCAGCATTCTTACCATATTTTCATAGTAAGGTTTACTTGTCTCCTGAGACAAAGCCAGCATTGACAGTAAAGGAAGCTTGTCGCCGTTGGCACTGATAATAAGAGGTTCATCTATCTTGCTCGGAGAGTGGCTAATGAGTGATGCTAGGTAATCTACATGCCCATACGTTATCGCCACTTGGTAGTCAGTTATCAACGCACCATCAACGTCTACGCTAACGAAAGGGGTAATGACTTTAGCATCTACCATTTTCGCTGCCAATTTGGTTTTATCATTTTGAAGAAGATAAATACTCATAGGCATTTTAAACTTGCCCGTATCCACTTCTTCACCGAGTGCCTCTACGTGCGCTTTCATAACGTTGAACTCTTCATTCAATGTCATAGCAGGCTGTTGCTGCGCGAACGTTGGTAGCGCCACCATTAGTAACATTATCGCTTTAATACTTCTGTGCATCATGCATTTCCTTTTAAGCCGCTCTAGAAGCGGGCTTGCCGTTTTTAATTTCAGGAACTCTTATTAAATCGCCTGTCGCCTCGGGGTAATAGCGTTTGCAAGCTTCTAACATCAATGATAGCCCAAAGCGTTCACTATTTCGTATGCGACCGATAGCCATTATAATGACATTCTCTTCTATAAACTTCTTCATGTAGTTCACAGCTTTGGTGCCAACAATAGAAGCATTAAGAGTATACATGCCATCTTCCAATGCAAACACCAACATTTTCTGATTGAACATCGTACTATCAGGGTTGGTAATGGTCTTTTCTTCAATTGATTTCACTACACCCACAGTAGACACCACATCACCCTCATACTCTTCATTTACATCTGGAATATAAACGGGGCAACCATCTATATATTTACCGGGAGGTTCACGTTCTATTTTGCTATAGGCGTCAATAGCCGTTAATGGTGTACTAGTCATATATACGCCTGACAAGCGCTTTTCTTCGAACACCGTATCAACGACATTCATTGTTGTTTTTGAACTCACCCATCCCATAACAAAGGCAAGCATATCTGGGTATTCAACAAGTATACTATGGATCCGCGCAAATACATCTTTCGCTTCAACCTTTTCACGCTCTCTTTTGCCAAAATTAATCGTGTTCAATAAAGCAGACACCTTAGCACTCAAATCATCCATGTCTGCCGGATGCTTTTTCAAATAATCATTCAGGCCCTTCTTATGTAGAGCAAGACACCATACCGTGCAGAGTTCATAAATATCGTAACCTGACATATCCATCACATCATCGATATCTTGATGATTCGCCAGCGGGTGGGATTGCATAGCACCGACCAGGACATTCACAAATCCTCTGCCGTTTATCTTATCACTCGACTTAACAGCATCGGGAATAAAGCTATCAAACGCCCCCGTCATGGCTAAGGTGTAAAGCACACTGACTGGCAAGTTCTTTTGATGCTGCTTATTTACGGCGGCACAGAAGTGCCACAAGCTTAGAAACGCTCCCACAGTATCTCTGGTTGATACGATCATACCGGCCGTGTGTTCTTTCACATCACGAAGCTTGGACAAACCATATCGAATGCTATTATCACCTTCAGCCTGAAAGGTAATTTCACTTTTGTTTACATCAGGTTTCAATAGGCTTATTCGCTTGTATTGATACGCCTCTTTCGCAAACGAATCTAGTACATTCTTTGATGAATATGTCATGCATGAGGAATAATACTCTACAGAATAGTGATACTTAAAATATGCCGTATCATAAGTAATAAATGCATAACCAATCGCATGCGACTTGTTAAATCCGTAACCGGCGAATTTCTCAATCTTGTTGAATATCCAATGGAATCGAGCCCATTGTGAAATGGCGTAATAAATTCTTATCTTAGCCTCTTCAATAAGCGCCACATCCTCTCCGGCTAATGCTTTTTCAACAGAAAGGTAGATTGCTTGCTGGTAATCACCCTTAAACAAGCCTACCGTGTAGGCTATATCGTTAAAACGTGACTTCATTGCCACCAAGCTATCATCTGATAAACTTAGAAGTTTCCCGACAAATTCAATGGTCTTAATTGGACTCGCAAATACACCATCCTCAAGAGCATCTATTAGGTTCAACGCTGGCACTCTCGCCACTAAATCTGAGAGATCTACATCCAGTTTAAAATCAGGGAATAATGCCTCTCCTTTTTTGATGTTATCTTCTCGCCAGAACTTAAGCGCGCGACCTATAAAAATACGTTTGTGACGAAGCATCTCCTCTAGCTTCTTTTTCCCCATGGCGCGCCTTAACTGGTCAGCTTCTCCAAGCGTGTACCCTGCCAACAATCGCGCAATACTCATCACTTGTTCTTGGTAAACAATACATCCATAAGTCTCTGATGTAGCGACCTGCATCGCTGGATGGTCATAACTAAGGGGTTTCAAGCCATGTTTGGTTTCCACATAATCTTCCACCATCCCGCTTTGCAGCGCACCCGGCCTAAACAGAGCTGACAGAACACCCAGCTCACCGATACTCTCCGGTTGAAGTTTCTTTATCAATGACTGCATGCCTGGTGACTCAACCTGAAACAGACCTTGGGTCAGCCCCTTGTTAATCATCCCAAATACATCAGCATCGCTTCTATCAATCGTTCTAACATCAATATGCGTTTGGTGGCGACGTTCAATCTGCGCATTCGCCTCGCACATCACGCTGAGACTTTCCACTCCGAGAATGTCCAACTTAACCAACCCTGCATCTTCTACATCATCCTTATCGAACTGAGAGATCAACACCCCTTTCGCAGAGCATCCAAGTGGAGAATAGTCAGGTATCATTGTTGGGGAAATCACAACGCCACCGGCGTGCACACCATTGGTTTGCTTTTTGTTATACAACCCTTTAGCTCGTTGAGTCACTTTATTCAGCACAGGCTCTTCCTTTAACTTCTTAGAAAAGCCATCATGTTCTTCTAACTGTTCAAACGTAATGTTAGCGGGCGACCGTATTGAAAGGTCGACCTCAGCACTAGCTATCAAGCTTTTAATGTAGCGTTTATAATAAGGCATAAGCCCAAGAGCATCACACGCAAAATCGAATCCATTTTTAACACCATAACGGTTAATGTTGGCAATTTGGCTGACGGATGTAAATGGGTAGCTATCGTTGCCGTACTTCGCTCTCGCATAGGCTATGACATCTTCACGACCTACAGAGCCATTGCTACCAAAATCAACATCAATATCTGGCATTGACATACGCTCTGGGTTCAAGAATCGTTCGAACTGGAGTCCATATTCTATGGGGTCTACATCGGTAATATCTAAACTATAAACAATAAGCGAACCCGCAGCTGAACCACGTGCAGGACCTACGGGAACTCCAATATGACGGGCATACCTAATGATGTCATACATAATGAGGAAGTAACCCGAAAACCCCATGTCCTGAATGACCCCAAACTCCATATTAAAAGCATCGGTGATTTCTTTTTTACCGGCATCGGTTGCGTATCTAGCTTGACACTTCGTCATAACGCCGTCCCATGCCAACTTTCTCATACAATACGCTTCGTATTGCTTTCGACGGTAGCCTAAAAACGTCTCACCTTCTGGGCATTCAGCCTGAATGATCTCATCAAAAATCATGACTGGATTCGAAAGTGACAACGAGTTCAGAGCACAATAATACGTAGCAATTTCTTCCTCATCGATTTCATAGCTAGGCAATACAACTTTACCGAGTGGCACCTGGGTATCTTCAACTGACTCCCAGAACGTCATATCTACATTATATTCATTGGCCACACCATCATAATAACGCTGCAGCCTTAGCTGGTCCCATATAAAATCAGATTTATCAACAGGGGCTTTATATTGTAATTTTGAAAGCGACATCTTTGTAATGGCCGCATGTTTTATACAGAATTCCTCGTAATGAAAATTTTCTGCAAATTTGGCCAAGGGGAACGGAATCTTGATGAAATCAGCATACTGAGACAGCGTAGTTAACTTGGCATTTTGCGTAATACCAATATGCAGCCCAATATGGCTCAACATCTTCTGGTGCTCTTGGTTTATTGACTCGCCTCTTGCGGTAAACTTACCTAGCACTGAATCATTAAGTAGGGGGTCAATCAACAACACATCATCCCCAAACTCATGCATTTCACTTAGAGTCAGAGATAAGTTGACTAGTGAGTCTTCTGCAAGGCTCAGCTTTACTGCCTGCTCTTTAATTGCAAGCGTACTCGCAAGTTTTAAAAGATTCTTGTAGCCTTTCGTCGTTTTCGCTACGAACCCCATTCTCGCAACATTCATCGGATCCGAAATGATATACGAAAGCTTAGCACACACATTTGCCAATACACTCTGGTCGTGTTCAGCCAAAGACTCTCTCACCGCTGTTAAGCGTGCAGCAAACCGTTGATTTTTTGTTTTAGCTTTTGACTTCAAGTAGGCGATAGACGCAGATATGAGTTCCTCGAGCCCAGCAGGAGTAAGTGCTTCTCCATCACACTTAAACGCAGGCAACTCCTGACATATGATTCTGTTGGCATATTGAACGTTGTAAATTAGAAGTTCTGGAATGGATACCGGAAGGTAAACGCCGACAATTGGCGAAATTGATTTCTTTTGGCAGCTTCTAAGGAAAGAAACCGTCGCTGACATAGAGTCGTAATCAAACAAACAAAGTCGTGAGAAACCTTGAGCTATAGCGGTTTCGATATACTCTTCACATCTACTCCCCCCCTTCTCTAAAGAGTGGTCGCTGACAATGGAATAGGGAAGCATGATGTCTCCAATGTTTATTTATAATTTTAATAGCTGTAGGATAATAATATCACTTTGGACGACATATGCCGCCTCACAGCTATAACATTATAACAAACATTTTCCAATCACAGGTTATCCCACAAATCCCTTCTTATTTCTCTTAACTCGCTGCGAGTTTCATTTGAAACTTCCTTCTTCATTTTGTCTTTAGACATCAGCATTTGGACATCATCATCAGCTGAATCATAAACAAGATCACCAATCTCATCTGCAAATGCACTTATCGCAAGCTCTCTAGAACGAACACCAGTTTCATGCTGAATCGCTTTTAGAGCAAGCTTTTCCAAATTATCTTTGGACATGAACTCACAAATATCTTCACCAAGAGTCTCAAGCGCGTTCGCTACTTGCTCTTCCACAGCGGCTTTCATCATCTCATAAAGCGCACCTAAATCAGGGTCGAGTGTCGGCAGAGAGAAATCCGATTCGCGAATGCTTTTCACCAACGCTTCCCACTCTTGGGAGAATGTCCCATCGGTCAGTATAGCCAGGCAAGCTTCATCTCCGTTTTCTTCTTGCATTTCCACGTACGTGGCCTTGATTTCAGATGATGTAGGCACGGCTGTTGGAGAGTAGAAAGCCGGTACGCTTTTCTTTATAAAAGAAATGGTTTCTTCTGCATCACAATTATATATGGTCGTATCAAGGGTTTCTTCTTGAGCAATTGTTGGCAAGCTCATGACTACAAAAAAAGCAGCGGTACTATAACGTAACTTCACTCTTCACCTCGCAAACATGTGGATTGTAATAGACAAAGGAGTATCCGTAGACTCTATTCAAGTAGTGCTCACCTTCTTTACCTGCAAAAATACCTTTTGAAAGCATGAAGGCGGAACGTATTCCATACTCTTTCATCTTAGTACTTAACCTACCAATACCTACGTTGTATGCTAGCACACCAAGGGCGGTATCCCCTCCAAACGAGCTAATTAATTGAGTAACATACCCCAAGCCCGCCTCTGTTGATGCCTTCCAGTCAAAACGCTGATCAACGGTGGCGTTAACGATGAGGCCATTTTCTCGCGCAGTTGCCGCCTTGAATTGCCACATCCCTTTAGCCCCCGCCGACGATGACCGGTTTGGTCGTAATCCAGTCTCTGCTAACGGAATGCCAATCACCTCTTCTGGAACACCACGCTGCAGTACACGCTCTGCAATATGTTCAAGATAGTGACTTTTTTTAGGTGATGACTTCACATAAGCGATACCTTCACAATATCGCGGCAGGCTTTTCTCAATATGATAATAGAATACACCTGACTGACATGGTTTCCCCATGCAGTAGTCTTGCACACTATCAAATAGCTCGGAGGCTTTAACTTGATTAAAAAAAAGCGCTATCAAAGACAGCGCTATTAACTGATAACGTTGCATCGGTGAGATGCTCCTACTCTATAAGACCGTAGCTGCTTGACGGCTATCCATATAACGAACAGCTTCTGCAACCTCAGGAATAGACTTGGCTATATCAACACGGTACTTTGCGCGGATTTCATTACGAACCTTGCAATAACCAGCCATCTCTTTCGTTTTTACAACGTCATAAATTGCTTTATGAAAATTCACTACTTGCTGAGGTTCAAGAGCGTTTTCTGACAAAACGCCTATTAGCTCATACCGGCCATTCATCGACAACGTCACGCCATTTTTTTCCACTTCAAACACTTCTTTGAAGAAAGCGTTCTGAACAGCTTCAATGCGATCTTTCGCTGCGACTAAACCATGTGCATTTTTCATCTTACCTATCCTTTTTTTTGTAAAACTCTGCGCACATCATGTGCGCAGATTAGTTATAAACATTGCCAAAATATTTATAGTGTATTAACCATCCGCCGCGTCATCCGCCGTGGTATCCTGATTGTCTTGAGCATCTTCGAATACTGCTTCGTTAATCTGATCCTTGCCTTGTGAACCACCAGCAGCATCCGCACCTACCTGCAACAGACCGTACGGAGAAATAAGCGCTCCAGCTAATAAAATACCAAGCCCTAGCTCACCAATGCTGAATTTCTTATCACCACGTGCAGAATCAGCCATAACATAGTCTTTAACCAAGATGATTACCGCAGCAAAGAAGATGATAATCCCAGCTATAAACATAATAACGAAGAGAAAATCACGGATAGCAATACCAATCGCTTTCCAATAACCAATTTGCTGAACAGTTTCGTCACCGCTACTCGCAAACACAGCGAATGGCAACATTGAAAGCGACAACACTGCCGCCATAATACGTTTTATCATAATGAAATCCTTTTGAGTGAATGTGTAATTTCAATATCAATGTTATCAGGGGGTAGCACTTTTCCAACGATGACCAAAGAAATATATAACTAGCGTCTTACCGTGCTTTTTATTGTTGGTCTCGCAATCTTCATCTCAGCTTGATTTGGTGTCATCATAGACTTGTTGGCGCGGTCAGAACATTCCTTCATACTCACCGACTCCAGCCTGTTCATAGCGTTAAGACGCTCAGCTTCCTCTATATAGCGCTCAATCCATGGCACCATTAAATGAGGCGAATATTCGAGGGTGAATTGCTCACGCATTGCCTTTTCGCTTATCGTTTTATCAAAATGCAAAGCAAGGGTAAAGTTTAAGACTTGCTTATCCCAAAGCGGCTTGCCATCAAACATGATTTCCGATAGCGATATCGTGTCAATAAAAGGCTGCCCATTAATAGTTCTGTAAGCAGCACCTTGAGGTCTTGAGTTCAACATCACATCACTCCCTTAAAGATGCTTGAGCTTTCATCGACACCCGCATTATTCATTAATGTATTAGCGTACTCTTCATCATAAACACCAGCAGATAAATCTTGAGGGCTGTTAACAGACGTTATAGATAACCCGGTATAAATATGCTCATCTGACAAAAGCACTTTCGTTTCACCATTTTTCACAACAGCTGTAAGCTTTTTAAAGTTAAGCACTCTGGACATGTCGCCTTTTTCACGCTCAGTCTGTATCGCAGCAAGTCTCTTGGTCCTAAACTTAAGGCCAATCCCCATTAACGCTTCTTGAGTATCTAGGGAACGTGAGACCAGGTATACATAGCCGTGATTGTAATCTACAGCCGCCTCCGACCAGCTAAGGTTAGCCCAAAAAGGAAGAAGCGCATCTGGAATGCCGATATAAGGCTCTGACGATATATCTCTTCCTACGGAAAAACAAGCACTCATGGATGCTTCCATCAAGAAAATACGCTTATTCTCTTTGCATATGTGCATTTTCCCACGATAAAGCAGGTTATTCACAAACAACGACATTTGTACTGCACTGCTACCAATTTCAATGGACATAATGCCCTCCTGATCATAAATAGATATAAACTAACTTATCATATTGCTTGCGCATATCTAAAAACGCATTAACAAGAATCCAGCCCCCGACCCCCGCCACGAAAGTAACTGGCGGCAAGCCTGCATTAGCAAACCAGATATTCGTTAGGTCAGCCATAATCATTAGTGTGGATAATACAAACCACTGCTCCCACACACGTGCATGAGCCCACTTTCTTGTTGCCTTATATGTATTCATCTGTACTTTAATACCGCTAATCACCCTGCCACCCGTACTTTCTATATGGCTGGAAATTCGGTCTACATTTATCTTTTTGAGTGTAAAGGCGCGAACTGTGAACCATAATGCTATTAGGAATATGCAAAAATAGACGGGGTGGTGAAGTACTGACACGCCCTTCGCAGCGTCAAATAAGTAAACGCTTATAGATCCCAACCCCATCATAACCAAAACAACCGGCAAGATACTTACCTGAGCAGCTTTCATTCGAATCTTATCGCTAACTTGGAACCCTCTATCAGGGGCTATATAAGCGATAGTGATATCACGCTTTGCCGTCAGGAAATGATGGCATGCATACAGAGTGAAGATCATCAAGAATAATGAGAAAATGGCGAGCAACCACAGCTCATCATGTGCGGTTGAGAATAAAGAATAAGCCGAAAGTGCGGCTCCAGTGATGACATTCCACGCAAAAAAAACAACGACGGGAGAAGATGTAATTTCAAGCTTTTCCGTGAACTTAATTATCATAATGATTATTTGTATTGAGCTCAACAATTCTAACAGCACAGCATAGGCACGCCAGCTATCCCACCCTATATCAGCTCTATGCACAACCCCTAACGCCATAAAGAAGCCGAACACGTAAACAAGTGGGTCTTTATATTTATTAAGGAGGGATTGCCCTATACGACCATCTACCATAGGTAACAGTGTCACGCTGAGACTGCCCAAGACAATCGGCAAGAGGCCTATCGTTTGATAGTGCAACACGAAAGGGCTACCCCCAAACAGCATCCGCATAGAATGCGTCATGGAATTTTCCGCAATACCACTAGGCGCAAAGAAAATGGGTACAAAAAAGAGAGATTGAAAACAAGCTAGCATTAACAAAAGCAAGCTGTAGCGCTTGGTTAAGCTCATGGGAAAATCCTTTTAAAAAAAAGGCGGCTTGATAGCCGCCTTGTGTATCAGTATTACTTAGTAAGAGAACTCAAATGCATGCTCACCAAACAGCGATAATGGCTGCGTTGGTGCCATAGTTTCCGAGGCTCTCATGCTATGAAAGTTCTGCATGTAGTTAGCATACAATCTTTCATTTTTAGGCAACGTTTGCGTTCCGCGCGCATGAATATTTGCAATGCGTTGCAAGATACTCGCATACTGCTTACGTTCGGCATGCCCTAGAGATGGAAGCATCTCTTCTGCCATCGTGTAATATTTCAGTGCCGTGTCCATGTCATCCGCTTCAACAGCCATATCACCAAGAGAGCTGGCAGCCTCTACGCTCGACACATTAGGTTCGTGTGCGGCAATAGCAATAGCGTCTTGGAAGTGTTTGAATGAGTCATCAGGTGACAGCTTACCACGCTGGAAACGTGCGATATTAGCAATAGCTAAATGCGCCTGCGCTTCTTGAGTTGGCGATGCCAATAAGTTTTTCAACACTCGCTCATAAAGCATGTATGCCGCATCTGCACTGGCCACACTAGAGTCGACATCGATACCACGACGTTTCACATAGTTATCCGCTAATGCTAGTTGCGCTTTAGGAAGGTTAGACTCTGCTGCAAGCGAAAAATACTTATTCGCTTCTGCCGCATCTTGAGCAATCCAGAAACCTTGGTTATGCATCTCACCAAGAATGTAGTTGGCTGAGGCATAGCCGTCTTGCGCCACTTCTTCCAGTAAGCTCATGCCCTTTTTGATGTTTCTAGCGCCAGCCAGGCCTAAGATATCCATCATGGAGAGCGAGTATTTAGCGCGAGTGGAACCTTGCTCTGCCGCCGAGGAATACCAATAGTAAGCTTTGGTATAGTCTTTTTCAGATACAGGAGCTTTCTTGGTATCTAAGCCTAAGCAATGTTCAGATAGAGAGCGGTCACTTTCGCTGTAATCAACCCATACGCAAGAATGGCCAGAAAAATAATCGGCTAAATACAACTGTGCGAAAAGGTCTCCAGACTCTAAACCGGTAGGTGTGCCGTAATACGTTAGAAATTCGATAACATCACTTCGATTATCGGCAACACCTTCGTTTGCCTGGATCATATACTTGGCGTTTTCAACCGATGGCACATGAAGTTTTTTGGCACCATCCAGATACCAGCGTAAGGCAGTTGAGTAATCTTTATCTTTATAAGCAACTTCGGCCGCATAAAAGATTGCTAGCGGAGACTCCATGCTAGATTGCATGACACTGCCAAATGTGTGAGGTAATGGTGCAGGAATGTCGACATAATGCTCTTGATCATCTGCGTAGGCATTATTCATAAGTAGTGCGAACGCAAGTGCGCCCGATAATCGTTTTATCATCATGATATCCTTTGTTGAAACGTCAATTATCAAATTACTAATCGATAATTTAACACAAAGCTTTATCTTTGCCGTTTCACCATGCAGCTTTTATCATCAAAGAGGATAGACTGCTCATATTCAGAGAAGTCTCCAAAATAACGTTCCTCTTTAACTCTATCGCTAAAAATGCTTAGCCACTTCTTGCGACCAAGCGATGGAGCTTCACAAGTGTATTGCCAAAGCGAATCTTTAATCCACGTTACTTGGCAAACTCCACTTCTTGACTTACTAACAATTAAGGTGTTCGTTTTTCCTATTATAGGGTCAAGATATTCAGTAAAAGTGTCCTTACACCCTTTAAGGTTATCTCGCATCATGATAAAAGACGACTGAGCCTTCTCTACACTATCAGAAGGGACTTTCAGTTTAAGTCCGCCACCGACATTCGTCTCTACCAAATCACTCGCTGACACAGAAGAGACGAAGGCAAGGGCGAACAGAACATTAAACCGTTTCAACGTCATTCGCCACGGGTAGGAAACGCAACAAAGCATTCAATTCAAAGACATTAAGATCTGAAACAGAGGCCTTCTTAATACGCGCTGCACTTTTGTTTGTAGAAACACTGTTGTTATACTCACCGATGGCGGTCGCCAGTGTGATTTTAAGCTGCTCAAGACGCTGTTCCAGCAATTGGTACTCGCCCATAGCAAAATCCTGACGGATGTCATTTGACGGCATCCCCATTGCTTCTAACAAGCGACGTGTAGCAACAATGGCCGAGTAATTGGTTAAGTCAGCATTGCTCGTATTACGTCTTAACAACGCACCATACTCTGCGCGACCAAAACGGCTCATCACGAATTCTGGGCCATCATCCGTAACGATGTACAAAGAGGCTTTCGATACAACCAAAGAAGACTCTTGATTGGGTGCTGGAGCTACTTCGATAAACATATTGCCCTCAAATACATCATCCAACTCAGTAAGGCGATGACGTTGAGAGTAGTACGGGGTATTGTTCTCATGACTGTACACCATTGGCATATCAGCGTAACGTTCAAACAAGCCAACAATTTTATTTTGAAAATCAGCTGATTTTACTGTGTTATATAAGCTGCTCATTTGAAATTACTCCACTGTCACATATTTGTTATAAAGGCGATCAAGGTCTGTCGTTGACACTGCTTCTCGAGTGAAAGGCCCCTCAGTCAATGAGTCTTCCAACATAATTTCAAATGTCAGCCCCATCTCTTCCGCCGTGCTTTCAAGAGCAGAAATCATTTCTTCTTTTGACAGCCCTGTTTTCTCAACTTGAATACCTTTGATTTTAGCCTTAGGCGCAACATTTTTACTTGGTGTAGAAATAACCGGTGCATGATCATCGGGAACGCTAGGCGTCACTTCCTTTGGAATAATGTCATCACTATCAACTGGCGGCTTCTTGAGATCGTCAAGTTTAATACGCGTACTTTTAGCAGATGCTTTGCTTCCGCGTTTACGTCCACGTTTTGAAGAAACCCCATCTTCTTGGTCGATCGGTTTAACTTCTGACTTATTACGTGTCAGGCTTGCTAACGCACCCAACCCTTTTGGAAACTTAGGCTTACCAGCTGTGCTTTTCGCAGCTGGCTTCTTATCTTCCTTAGGTGCCGCTTTAGCTGTCTCAACCTTCGCTGCAGGTTTCGTGTCGCCTTTAGCACTTTGTCCTGCACTGACATCAACTGCTTCGCTCTCAGGTTCTTTTTTCTTAGTCCTTGAAGCTAGTCGACTGATAGCCGAGACCGACTTTCTTTTTTCAACTGGAGCAGCAGCTTTTTTAGTCTTAGCGTCCTCAGCAGCCTTTTTAGCCTTAGCTTCCTCGGCAGCTTTTTTAGTCTTAGCGTCCTCAGCAGCTTTTTTAGTCTTAGCGTCCTCGGCAGCCTTTTTAGCCTTAGCTTCCTCGGCAGCCTTTTTAGCCTCAGCTTCATCAGCAGCCTTTTTAGCCTTAGCGTCCTCAGCAGCTTTTTTAGCCTTAGCGTCCTCGGCAGCCTTTTTAGCCTTAGCTTCATCAGCAGCTTTTTTAGCCTTAGCGTTCTCGGCAGCCTGTTTAGCCTTAGCTTCATCAGCACCTTTTTCGGCATCACCAGTATCTAGCGCACTAGGATCACCAGAGAAGGCGTCTAATGACTCTTGATACTCATCTTGGCTATCATCCTTTATCAATTCATCCAACAATGGCTCATTGTTAGATGAGGACAAATGCTCATCAGCATTACTCATGCTGTCCATCTGGTGTTCGTTCAGAAGCTCTAGCTTATCACCGCGAGTATATTCGTGAGCTGGGCGGTAAGGAATAATTCCGATGTTTTTCATTAAGTAACGCAAGGCTCGAGATTCAGCCCACAGCAATTGGTCACCATTGCGACCATAAGCAGACTCAGTTATCTCTATTTGATTACACTGCGATGATGCTGTTCTTAATGTGATATACCCTTCTGGGGTCAGCGCTCGGTAAGATGCCACTACGCGAGCTTCTGACTTTGATACATAATCAATATTGACGGACAAGACAAGCTTAAACTTGCCTTCTTCAATAATGATTTGTTGGATTCGCTGAATATCGACCTTATCGAAAATGGAGTTCTCATGACGAACAGATTCATCAGCAGTTGGAAGCTCGCTAACGCGTTGAGCAATTCGCTTGATGATGGGTCTCATCTCTTCCATAGCTGATTTTGCGCACTTGGATTTAGTAACCGTTGGGCGCTCGCCAAAGACCACCCCATCAATCTTGTACTTGTCGTTACTCATGACTTATCCTTTTAATAACCTTGGCTAGATTATGTAATATGATAAAATAGAAGTCAATTGCATTATGATAATTAACGCAAATAAACTCGACCTTTCTCTATGCGCGCAAATACGTCATCAAGATAAACTAAGCCATCAACACTTTCATTCACAACCACAATGCGTACATTGTAGTATTCTGCGATCTGTTTCAGTTGGACTAAGTGTTTTACGACGCGGCTTTTAGCGCCAACACGGCCATCTTCTAACTCAACAGACTCAACTAAACTCCGCGCTGAAAACAGTACATAGTTGTTTATTTCTTTATTGGTGTTCTTCACAAAAAGAGAAAATGCATCGATATGGGAGAAGTAAAATCCCTCAGCAGAATCCACCGCTTCATCTTGATTGATAACGCAGTAGACAGACATATCATCTACACTAAGGTTTGAAAGCGATTCTGTACCGTTAGCGCCGAGCACAGCCTGGTATATACCACGTTCTGTAAAAGCATCTTCACCAAGCACCAGCGGCGCCATTTGTTTCACATGGGACTCATACTGAGATGTAACATCCATACACCCCAACCCTAGGTCGTTAGGGGATTTTATTCTTGAGTCCACTGCGTCACCCTTTGTGCTATTTCGTCGTGTGATTTAGCAATGTAGGCCAATAGAAAAATAGTCATGCAAGGAATAGTCAAGGCATCGAAAAACACCCCCACCCCTGCAAAACCTACGATATTCAATACTGAACCGACATACTTCAACCCTAACGCCAAAACCACAAAACATACAAAATATAGAATTGCCTTTGGAGACTGCTTAATGGTAAGAATGAATGCCTTGAAGTAGTCCATGGTTGATTGTTTCCCCTTCCCTATCTCATCACGCACACGGTATCGAATCATCAGTACGATTGAGAAAATGAAGTAAAACAGCATCATGGTAAATGTCACTATAACCATAGTGACAAGTAAGTAATGCATATCACTCACGACTTCACCGGCCACTAGGGAAAACAAAGTCAAAACTACGCCACTAATTCCTAATGACAGCAACAAGCCACCCATTAGTGCAGGGATTTGGACTTTCAAAAGTCGCCACATGCCGCATTCCACATTTAAGGAAAAGGCAATGACTCTAAACAATATAACAAAGCTAATAATGAACACGATGTAATCTAACACCGCATAGAAAAATACAGGCGCAATGTCATTACTGACCTTTTGGCCTTGTAATACTTCATCAAACGTCGTGGTACTTCGGCCTTTTAATAGGTAGAACGCCATAAACCCATTCAACATAGCTAAAGCATAGAGCCATATTAATCTAGAGAGCTGCTGCTTAGCAGTGTGCAGCGCTGTTTTTAATGATTCCAGCATCAAACTATCCTTATTTATTCGCGAGAGACTTGAGTTCTTCGAGCGACACAAAGGTAACCAGACCCGCTTGTACCAGCTCATTAACGTAAGTCGCTATCATATCATGCTGATGCCACTCTGTTACGGCGTAGATGATATTTCCCTTCGCCATAAATTTTAGCTGGTTAGATGCTGCCTCTACATCAAAACCCTCCCCCATAGCTACAGAGCACGCTCGGTATGCTTTTCCACCCCTATCAAATGGGGTTGAAGCCACTGAGGATACGGAAAATTTACTCACGAGATCTTGGTAATAGATAGTATGGTGAATCGCTGGCTTTCGAGCAAACTGATAAAGCGACTCATTAAAAGGCATGACGCAAAGGCGATGCGCGACAACCATGACTTCATCAGAGAAGCTCATACTGTTATCGACATCAGGATCTTCCCAAAGCGTAGTGCTCGCCCAAATGGGATTAAGTAAATACATCTGACACCCTCAATAAAATTTTGTGTATTATATTGTTTTCACGCACGGGCGTCAAATGCTATTTATTATTCAGAAGGCGGGGTGTCGCCACTGCTTGATGAATCTTTAGGGCTGTCGTCCCCATTTTGCTTCATGTCACTCCCTCTGCGCTGTCTGCCACTGCGTTCAGTCTGAGATTCATCAGCTGCATCGGACTTTAAAGATAAATCTGATTCATCAACGCCTTTGGATGATGGTTGTGCATCATTTTCATCTGCATTCGTCTTCGGAGGAGTGCCGCTGTCAGTCTTGGCAAGGAATGCATCAATCTTTGATATGTTAGCTGCTATCAACTTATCTGATGCAGCCTTCCCATGCGCCCTTTGCATGCCTTGAACAGCCTGCTCAGGCAACTTAGCGATTTGTTGCACGATGTTAGCTTGTACATAAGATTCAAATTGCATGCTGTCGATGAAGTTATCATCATTAGTACCGTTAAGTTTCATATTTCTTGCCATTATGTCTGACAACGACTTTATCATCTTCAGGCTCATTACCATTAGCACAAAGACGCTGACAAAAAAAGCAACATACAAAAGAAGTTTGAAAACAAGCTTACTTAATGAAAAGCCATTCACTGTGGTTGTTGCCAGGCTATCCATACCGGCGAACAACATACCGAAAGCAGAGTTATTGGCGAACAGGGCTATGGACATAAATAGATAGGCGAACACAACCGACAGCGTAATAAACAACAGTTTTACATAAGGGTTAACGAATGTTTGGTAAAAATCCATGAACCCATCTTTATGTGAGCGTTCAATCGTTAACATTTTTACTATGATGTAAAAGGGCATAGTGAAGGCGCCTAAGCCAAGCGCAACCACCCACAGGAACACCATACTCATGCTGTACAGGTATCCGAGCACGGGAAGGATATATGCGAAGAAAATACCAACGGCGAATAACACCAAGAATAGCGGAGCCAGTAAATTCAATAACACTGCGACGACAGAGATTAAACCCGTTAACAGGAAAGCGCCTTTAGATACTATTTTACGCCCCCATTCCATTGCTCCCTCTTTTTTCTTTGTTTCAGCATCATCATTCACTTTGAACAGGCCCACGCGATCATTAATCATCTGAACCACAATGTGTGTGATATAGAGAGTAATCATATTATCGGCTAGGTGATGGCCAAAGCGACTCATTGCAACCATAGGATGGCTAGCACTTGAAATACAGCGCGAGTTGTCGCCATTCATGCAATCCTCTAACCCTTCCATCAATTGGACGTCTGACGGAATACCACTTGCTTTTTTGACATGGATTAAAGGTTCAAATATAAAGCTCTCTACATTACCCATCAAGGTATTAAACTCGCTTCTCTCTCGGTCAACACTTGATGACAACCCAGGATCTATTAGCGCGGCATTACCGATATCAAAAAAGGTGGCAGTTTCAAATTCAGAGAAAGAGTCATGAATATCATTAATCTTTTTCTCTCCTTTTTTTCCGAATGCTTCAACATTAAGATAATACTGACTATCAGCATAGGCAGAAACCGTACCCGTCTCTTGAATTAAGCTCTTAAAGAAGACCCCGCTTGCTTGATTTTGCGTGATATTGGTCATCATGGCACCAAGGGCAGCAGCGCCTTTCTGGCGGGCAATGATATACATATCTTCTGATCCCACTTCACTCATCAAACGTTCTGAAAGCACATTAATGAAAGCCCGTTTAACCGACGTGTAATAACCTTCAAGTATCACCTTTTTCACTACGGCTTCTTTATATCGGTCTGTAGCAACCAAATTGATCAAGGTTTCTGTCGTTTCTTTAAATTCTTCCTCGGTCATTGTTTTAAACTGCACCAAATCTTCGTTGCTAATGTCAGCAAATACTACCGGCAGGTCATGCTTGGTTTGATACCCTATGTAACGGCCACGTTCGTCATTGTTTTCTGGGTCACCGCCGCCATTCGTAAAATCAACGAAACGTAAACAATCCGAGTTTTTCGAAGACGATAAATATCCTTCAAGATCATCTTCATCGGAACGGTTGTATTGAACAATATGCCTACGTAATTCAGAGTAGTCTTTCCAATTTACCGCACAATGGAACTCTTCCAATAAATCGGCGATGTCGAAGGCGTACTCGGTAAGATATTCCGCGCCATACCGATGACCTTCATTATCATCATTGAGGCCAGGAATGATGTATTGAATCGCTTCATTGTTAACTTCCCACTCAGCATCATCGAGCACACTTCCACCTAGCATACTGTTTAATGCATACATGTATTGTACTAAAAGCTTTTCCCGGTCTTGCTCATTGAATAAAGTGGATTCTCTGAGCTTTGGCTCCAAGTGCTCTGCCACCAAATTATCGAAAATCTCATTCGTTTCAACTCTTATTTCAGCTGGGTCTCGAATGCTTTCAAACATCAACATTTCCAGCATCAACTCTTCTTCTTTGAAGCGCCCAAATATTGTATTGGGAGTAAATTCTTTTTGAATAGCAATAAGGCTATCCTCAAGCCCCCAATTATCAATATCTTCCGTCGCACCTGGATAGCTGTAGTTTATCTCGCCACATAAATGTTCAAAACCATGTACATCTTCCACATAATCTCTAAACCCTGCACCGGGACAACGGCCTAAATACGTTGCCCCCTTCTGCAGGGTGATACGACGGATTGCATCAGTGCTAGATTCATTAACATATTCACCCTCAAAATGATAAGACAAACATGCGTTCACTTCATAACTAGTAAATTTCTGATCGAGAGTGTAGAGCCTATCCCAGCCAAAAGGGTCAAAAAAAGCAGTGTCTTTTTTCGCATTAGCTTCAAATAATGCCTTTGACGTTCTGCTCTGGCAGATTTGCATGGCGATTAGCCCAGAAGAAAAAGACTGACCTTGCGTTTCGAGCAAGTCTTGCGCAACAACGACATCCGTTTCTGCAATAGAGGTACCTGCTAGATATGACGCGAGCAATTGATTCGACACATAAAGAGAAGGAAAGGCACCAACAATAGATAATCCTTGGCCTATCATGATTCCATTTACGGGGAGGATAAGAAAAACAAGGAAACCGAAGTATCCAATAAGCCTGGGTTTATTGATATCCTCAGCTTCTTCCTCTCCTGTCTTTGCACTGAACAAAACGTAGACCTTGAAGCTCTTATAGCCCACTACAAAAGTCAGTATCGTCCACGATATAATGGCGATAATGCTCATCAATCCAGACACGAAATCACTTATCCCGATGGTGTTACTTGCGAACTGAACAAACTCACTATCCTCGGCTTCTTCATGAAGGAAGGGAGATATCATGGCGCTCCATACGCCCTCTTCCAGTATGTCTGCATAAAAGAGGAAAAGCATCTGCATGGCAATATCGTTTTCACATATTTCGCCGTTAAACTCCTCTACAATCAAAATACCTTCATCGTTATATGTCATTCCACAGGGAGCATCCAGAGCATCATCAGCGCTGACACTAAACGACAGACATAACATCAGTACTAGCACGCTCCGCCAAAGCAATGACATAAAATGGCCTTTTTTGAAAATTTGCAGTTTATTCATTTTATCACGCCAGGTTAATAAACCCGCTCGCCTACTGGGATACAACAACGATTGCATTTCGCTTTTCCTTAGCTTGATACAAGAGTTGGTCGGTTTGCTCAAAAAGGGATTTAAAGTTACTTCGTTTTATAACGTCTGACGTAAACACACTGCATCCAGCTGACAGCGATACGCAGCCTAGAGGACTACGCTCATGCTTAATTCTAGAAAGAGGTAGAGAAGACCAATCTTTAATGGATGGAGCGTCTGCAAACGTTGCGTTCGCATCAACGAGCCCCATAATAACAAACTCCTCGCCACCATATCGCGACACTGAGCAAAGCCCTAGGTCTTTGGAAATGCCGGTGAGGTAACGAGCCACTTCTTTTAAACATTCATCTCCTGCGCCGTGACCGTAGTGGTCGTTGAACAGTTTAAAGTGGTCAATATCAATTACCATCAATGCTAATGACTGCCCTTCTTTCGCTTTTTTACGTATCTTGTCGTAGTGTTCAAGCATCCCTCTTCTATTAAGCAGATGAGTAAGGTGATCCTTGTTTAATTCGTCTTCATAGTGACGACGAACAGAATCAATCAACTCTTTACCCGCATAGCCGGTGGCTAAAATGACAATCAATGCTACAGAATTTGAAAATAATAAAGCAAAGACAGAGGCATCACCTTTCGATATGGCGAGTAATAAAATAGCGGTTATCTGTGCACCAAATCCAATTGAAGCTAAAGCCTCTATTCCGGTGCGAACACAAATATATTGCGGCCCCCGTTGACTGGCGATATGGCACATAAAGGAAAAAATAACTAAGCCAAGCAAAGCATGAGCGCTGAAGGTCAACATAGACACCAGCTCTTCATTACCTTCCAATAGGGTTGCTAATGACACGCCAACAACAGATACGCCAAGTACTGAAACCTGCTGATGGAGTTTGACTCGAGCGCCACTAATTTTGATAAATGGCGCGATATAACTTAATACCGGAGATGACACAAGTAATATCAGAATGATAAATCCTGAAATAAAGGGGGCCTGAGCAAAGAACATGACACTTAATGTGAAATGATGCATCCACAAAGCGGATAAGCCCAGAAAAGCGGCATAATGGTGATATACACCAGATTGGTTCAACATAAAAATGCATCCCTGCTTGTATAGTTAGTTAGGCAGCTCTTTGTTGAGTTCTCTAAGTCTGCGTTTCCATCTGGTTTTTAACGTACCATCTAACTGATCCGTCACCATTTCGTTTGAAATTCCTTTTTGGCGATAACGTAGCTCTAAACCCATGGGGTCTTGGTCTACCAAGTAATCATCGACATAACCTGCGAGTGCTCTTTGCCCGATCAAATCATCCACTTCATCGAGTACTAACTCATGAAGTTGATTTACATTGTCGACGACTTCCGTATGCGCCAGCGCCACTCCTGCCTCCAAGGCACCACAGACGCTAGATGTTAATTCGTCAAAGGCTTGAGTAAGTAGTTGATCCATGAGTCCGTCAGTGGTTATCCCACTAAACATAGCACTAGTGGCAGCGCTAAGCTGTTCGGTCAACTCACCCATGTCGCCATAGAGCACACCCAAACATGTTTCAACACCCTCAGCAGCTTGGCTGTAAATGGCAGTTTGTGCATGCGCAGCTTTATAAGTTTCGTAGTTAGGAGAAAGACGACCTTCATCTTTAGGTATAACGTAAGCCAAGACCTCTTGTTCAGAACACTCCATTGTGTTCATGCGGCCTTGCAATTGATCCGATGATTGTGAAAATGCCACCGGCGAAAAGATAAGTAAAATACCAATAAGATGTGAACGCATAAGCCCTCCTGTTGCATACATGATGACACAAGGGAGGGCTTATTCCACAAATCAACGACGGAAAGATACAGTGCTTTCTGGCGTCTCAACTTCTGGTGGTTTAATGCCAAATTCATTGCGAATTTGTTCGAATAGTTCAGCCGCATTTAGCTCAGGTGATTCTTTATTTCTATTGAACGCCAGGCGTAAAAAAGAGGTTGCCTTACTAGAACCAATAACGTTCACCTTGTTTTGCAGATTCATCGTTAGTAGATCATCGTAAGAAATGCTGGTGCCACCAAAACTGTCAGTTGAAAAGCTAAGGGCTTCTACACCACCGGGCTTAAGTTCAATTCTGCCGTGGCGTGTAACACCATCACCACCATCTAAACAAAGCGTAGTGACGGACTTATGTCGATCTTTGAGCTTATCTTCCTTGCGCTTAATCTTTGCAGCTAACTGCTCATTGATTTTCACTACACTCACCATAGCCTCCACACTTCCATCTTTATTTGTTGTTAGCACACCTTTATGGCGGCCATCATATTTTGAAACCATTACTTTTGGCTCACCGCCGACTGACTGATGAACACACACCATCATATCCTTAGATATGGTTCCTTTAAGTGCTCTTGCCCTCAAGTCTCTGGTGATAGCAAGAATGGTTTCCTGCTTGATTTGTAACGCCATAAGCTGATCTCCTTATAATATTAATCTATCACAAGGATTATCAGTTTAATTTATCATTTTGCGGACAAGCTAGATGTTAAACCGTTGATGCGAGCAATGGTAGCTGGATCTTTAATATCTAAATTATGACTACATAAATGAGATACTGCCTGTTTTTGAATCGTTCGATACCAGACATGCAGCAGCCTTAGGACAATTTGCTGCTCAGAGGTGAATGATTCCTTCTTTTTAAAGGCATCAAAAACACGAACCTGAAGGTTTATTTGAGCAATCAGCCTAATGAGATGGTAAGAGCTGTTTTCCTGCGCGGCATTATCGGCTATTGAAAAAGCATCTGCTGTGAGTATGTGCTTATCAATAAACTGCCAAAAGCTGGCCTTAAATACAGGGTTTACTTGTCGTTGTTCCCACAACCCCCTATGTTGAAAATAAAGCGCCTTAGCCACTACCTTCAAAGGATCTTCTGGCGACTTGGCGTCAGTTTCTTCACAATGATACCAGTACACCTCGCCTTTCTTTGTCTTGCGGGAATGCAGTACATACCCATCAAGGAATTCTTTGATAGGGGCTTCATAACAGGTATTCAAAAATTTACTGCCATCAATAAAAGTATGATGGGTACGTATATCCCCAATACTTTCGTTAAACAGTAATTTAAAAACATCACTCATGACACTTCAACAATATAATAAACATTTATTGAAGTGTCTCAGAAGTCCATTCAAGTGTCAATCAATTTGATAATAAAAAAGGGGTGACCAACTGGCCACCCCTTCTCTTGAAATCAGCGTGATTACCAACGTACGAAAACAGATATACCGGTTCGGCGCTCACCAGTAACATCTTCATGTGTATAATCAAGCGACACGCCGAAGTTTTTAACCGGTGCATACTTAAAGTTAGCTTTAATAGTTCCGTTTGATGAAGAACTTGAATCTCTTTCATCTTCATCATAAACCACATATCCAACATCAATAGATGTGCGATTATTCAAAAACCACGTAGAACCTACACCGTAGTAGAAAGAGTCAACGCTTTCTAATTCAAGATAAACACCATTATCTTCATCGTCATCATCGGTAGAGGATGACGTGGTATCACTTTCGTCGTCAAGACGAATGTCATCGTAGTTAATTTTCACATTACCCGCAGAAACATATACGCTAAATGGCGTATCTAACAGGTCGTAAAAGATATGCTGAGCTCGCAGGCCATACGAAATTTCAAGTCCTGCTCGTTTCGAAGATACACTATCTAATTCATCTTCGATTAAAATATCAAACTCAGTGAATTCTTCATCTTTATAATTGAAGATCTCACCCTCAAAGGCGATATTCTCGGTCAACGACCAATCAATAGCAATATGAGTACCGCTGCCAGATTCAGAGGAGGCTAGCCCAAATTCAACCGACGAGGCATAGAGATCTGAGAATTCCACATCTTTTGCAAATACACTACCAGTGCATAATGATAACGCCAGTGCCACTGCACCTAATTTAACTTTTTTCATTGAACTTCCTTTTAATACTCGCCAAAATTACAATCAACTACTACTTGCGCAACAATACTGGTTTTCACCTTCTGGAGTATCACAAGCGTACACCTCAGCATCAGGGGCTTCATTGCCGCGCATATGGTTAATCATCTGACAAACCTCTTCGTTCGCAACAACACGCTCCACAGCCTTATCGTTTTCATTGAATTCCCACGGGTCCGTAGACACATCGAATTCATCTCCCGCCCACGCTTTCAGCAGTTTAACTTCTTTTACAAAATGCAATGTAGTCTGCCCTAACGTTGGATCTCCAATATCCACCACGCCGTCATTATTCATGGCATAGATTTCCATGGCGTCTTCAACGTCAGTCGCCTCGTTGATTATTGCCTGGGCTTGCGCTTGCGGAACCGTCGTGAATACACCTTCACCTAGCAAGGTAAAACCAAGCGCGCCGATAGCGATAAAAACAACTAGGGCTGTAATTACTTTTACAATCACTTTTCTCTCCTCGTGCAGAGCTGATTTTTTATCAATTTGATATGCTTTAGATTATAACATAGACAACCAATCTTTCTTTTTAGGTAACACGGCAGATAGCCTTTGATATAATGTAAACATAAGGAGAATGACTAATGCAGCAGAACCTACCTAAAGCACGGAGTTGTGCGCCACCGTTTGGTGATCGTATCGAACCTTTGCCTCGAGAATTATCACCGGCCCATTATCTTGATCACGATAAGGTATATCTTTACAACCCATCGAAACAAGGAATGCGTTTCACACAAACCACACCAGATACACTGACGCTGCTTGATCAAAAGGATTCTTTTGTTGTTATACACAACAAAAATAAGGACCACGAAGGCGGGCGGGTTAATGAAGTGGAAAAATTTGAGCAATTAAGAGCATCTTACGATGTGATCATTGACTACGTCGCCAATCAACTCTCGTTGGAAATGGCCACGAAACCGGCGAACATGAACAATCGTATGAATATCTCACCAGAAGATATTAAAAATATCATTAATGCTCCGAATAGAGCATTAACACCTGACGCACCTAAAGTAACTAAAAAAAGAGCGCCACCAAAACCTCGCTAAAAAAAGGGCGCTATTTATAGCGCCCTTTTTATATCATTTTGCAAATACCTACTAAATTTTTAATGCTGCGGCCATCTGATCTGTAGGAACATAACCCGCTGCTGTGAACACTTGCCCTTCATTACTGATCGCATATATGTAAGGCGTGCCGGAAACACCAACTTCTTTACCTAGATTAAATGCTTTGGCCACCGTCTTCTTACAAGATTCAATATCTTTGGATGGGTCAAACACTGGCATTACATTGTCCATAACTAAATCATTATATGCCTTACCTGGGTTTTCAGAGCACACGGCATTAACCCATAGATTATAACCTTGATTATCAGATTCTACACCGTATCGTGGCCATGGTATCGCAACAACTTGTATGCCTGCCGCGTCGTGCTGCGCTTTTTCTTTATGTAGCTTGCTGCAATAACCGCATGTAGGGTCTGTAAACACGTACGCTGTTGCTTTAACTTCGCTACCCTCAGCCATCGGAAGTGGGTACCAGTCTTGACTTTCGGGTTTGCTCATAATTATATTGGTTACCGCACTTTGAAGTGGCTGGAGACCATCAGATGTGAAAGCGGCACCCAATTGAAACACGATACCTGAATCAGGTAGCAACCCCATACGGTTACCCGCAACCTTAATAACCTCGCCGCTAAAATCGAATTTTTCTTTTAGAATCGCACTAATTTCTTCATCATGCGTGACCTCAAAGTTAGCTATTCTTTCATTAGCCTTCAGCTGTGCAATAGCATCATCCACGCTATTTGCAGCAAATGACGAACCTGAAAATGCCATTACAGCTGCGCCTAAAATTGAAATATACTTCATCTTACATCCTCTGCGCTTCATGCGCGTTTGTTTTTGATTGCGGTTATTGCGGTACTGATCCTATCTTCTGAAAAGATAACAGGAAACATAACTAATCGGTAAGTTACCATTATCCTTTCTTTAAATTGCTGCGCCGCTTCTTTTAACTCGGGTGCTACATCTTGTCTTTGATACCACTGCATAGAAGCAATAAAACGCTCCATCATCTGTGGTGTCAATTTACCCAGAGCATCAATAATAGTCATAGTGTCTGTCGTAGTGAGATACGCAGACATCAATGTTAGTTCCTTCTCTGTGAGTGTTTTTTTTGCCACACACATATCAAGATTTTCTATTATACCAGCCCAAAGCTGGGATAGCTTATCATCATCCATTAGATCAACAGCCCACACTTGTGTCTCGTATTGAGCTATTTTCTTTTTGATGACATTGGGCAGCCTCTTAGCTGCATCAATCTGTTCGATAGTTATCATACATGGCTCGGCATCTGATTTCATCTCATTATAAACGAGGAAATCAAAATCCCAACAAGAACATGTTTATTTTTTGTGTGTTATATTGTATGGTATACACATGAAGTTAATTATCAAGTATTTATTTGTCACCTTAATCATGATTTACATTGTGATTGAAGTGTCAACATTATCGAAAGCGTTCACCTTGCTCTATGCAAGCGCTTCACCGATCTCACTTGAAACCTATCGCCCTATTGCCCTAGCCACTATCGGTATCGGTTTTACACTTCTCTTTATGCAACTTTCATATCGCGTATTTTTGAGCAGTGGGAAACGACGTGTGATTGCAGTGTCGGCATTGCTTATACCTTTCTTTTTTGCTGGTGGTCAGTTAATTGGGATGTGGGTAAGTAATAACGCCACTCATTTACTCAGCAATACCGCAAAACAACAAGCGGTGAATGCGGCCTTTTACAGAATGTCTGGAAAGCATGACAATTTCTTTCCGTTCGCGCTGAGCGCTGACAGTCGTCACTATCAGCCAAGTGTGAGTGAAGCAAATGCTTATATAATGAGCATTCCTGACCGCACCTACTCGGCTATTATCGATGCTTCTTCCGATAGCTTGCGTTCTCTGTATCTTAACTACAAACACAATCAGCCAAGCGAGACTGAGTGGTACATCGCGAAGCGCGGTATGCAGCAACGTCTTGATGGCTACTCAATGCCTCTAGCCGATTCGATCATCAGAAAGCGTTTATTATTAAGGCCACCTAGCTTATTGGCACCGATGTTTTCGGAATGGCAAGATGGATTCATACTCTCCATGATGCCGGATATCTCTTTAGATAGTCATCGCGTTGCGAGAGAACAACTCCGCATGCAGCGATATGGCTTCCTGATTGGCCATGAAAGCGACTCACAGCTAGCTGTTGATGCATTCAACATGAACATGCAACATGCCGTGCGTGATGTGCTTAAAATTGACAGGACGGTCGATGAGAATTTTTACAAAGTAGCTAAAGGTGATCCATTAGAACATTTACTATGGACTGAAAAACTCCCCGAACTCATTCCTGACAAGGGGTATGTTTCATCTATTCCTTTTGGTTTAAGCGCGTACAACTTTTTTCATCACACCAATACGGTGGAGATAATAAAAACGCATATGCCTTATTTTTTCTACAACAACACTCCGTTGATTTCCCTAGAAAGGTTTAGTGATAGTAAGCATCTGCACAACTTGAACAGCCAACTTTTCCCACTTAGCCAGGGGTTAAAGAAAGCGTCTTCGGGTTTATGGTCTTTAGCGCTTATAGATAAGATGGAAGATAATACTGCATTTGAGATATCTTGGTATGAATCGATAAGTCGCCCACTTGTCACCATGAGCTTCTCCGTGCCCATCGTAGTCATCTTTTCAACGACATTACTGTTGGTGAATCTCTATCATTTGATGATGGTTATGGGGGCAACCAAGAAGCTGGCGAGAATGACCGTGATGGGAATTCTAGTGGCGTTAACCATAGCACCCAAAGGAATGGTGACAAAGGCTATTGATAACAACTTCGACAAATACTTCCCTGCTTTAAGTGAAACACTTCACGCTATAGGTATAGAGCAAACGCTACTTTAATACTGCGAGGCCAGCGATTAAGTTCGCTGCGCCTCGACACCTGAAAATATAGACGATATTACATTCTCACAAAAACGCAGAGTGTACTCAAATTCAAGACCTACCTCTTTAGCTCTTGCTTCATAGTGACGACAAATAACAACGACCATAAACAAAGCCCATGGCTGTGACATCGTTACGTCAGTACGAAGATAAGCAATATGTGAGTAGGCCTCAATATCATTTGAAGCATGCACATTCAACGTAGCAGAAATATGCTTTGCCCACTGCTGAAACTCCCCTTTCTCGACTATATCTAGCTTAACGCTTTCAATGTTGAGACAAAGTAGCTCTCCAATCCCCATGATAACGTTTAACTGCGGATCGTTGAGCTCATCTTCTAATATATACGTTCTTAAAACTTCACCCACAATATCAGTGAGAGCCCCGTCAACTTCTCGTTGTACGGGAGACAAAACATCAATTGGTCCTAAATTAACGCTTTCTTGTGTTTGCGTCATTTTCTATTTTACGCTCCATCTTCATATGTCGTTGCGGCATGACTGATGCCCACTGGGTCACCAGATTTGTGGCAAGTTCCGTATCACCATTTTCTCTAGCGGCCTCAACAGCCATTAGGAAGTCGTTATGGTCCTCGGTAACGCCATGTCTTTTTTCTTCATTCATTGGGCCTTTATCAACATTTATTTTTGGTAAATCAATATCGAAAAAAGGAATGTTCAATGTATCACAAACTTTCTTCAATATCCGACCAGCCTTTTTACCACCACTGTCGTTATCGAAGCCATTTGCCAACCCTTTCACTTTGAGGACATCGTTCATTTGATAGGCAACACGCGCTCGCAGATCTTGCTGCTGGCTTGATGACAACTTATCAAGTTCGACACCTTTACTCCACTTCTCAAAGTTAGCGCGCCATACAAAACCATCATCAACCGCATCAACTCTTAGATGACAAGCCTTAAGCAGTTCACCAAAGGATGTTGCATCCAAAAACAGCGCCCCACCTTGGAAGAACGATTTCTCAGCGGTTATCGCACCTTGTTGTTGTTCTTGGTTAATCTTGTTCACTTCCACTGGCTTTTTAGACACCGCCTCGCCCAATGAAATTAATGCCCTATACATCCTTTCAGAGTTGCTTGACCCGTCATCAACGTAGATAGTTTTACGTGAGAAAAGCACGCGATCTAGGTGCTCCTTCTGACGGTCGTTAAGTAACTCGCCTCGACCATCGCTGGCTATAGGATGTTTATAGTATAATTTAATGGTTTCGCCATTTTTAGGTGTGTAGATATCAACGTGAAAACGCTGTTTGATAAACTCTTTCAAACCAGCTGTAGACAACAAGGATATTGTATTATCTTCCACTTCAACGCCTGCATGTGCAGCATATTGAGACAGTACCTGTATGGAGTCTGAATCTAACACAGACTCTGTTAACACCAGAGAATCTCTATCTAGCTTAGGGTAGCCTGCAAAATATCCTCTATTTTTCCCTGACGCTATTTTTTCCAGCTTAACGCCGCTCCCTTCTTTTCGAGAGCGGAACATAATTTGGTACCGCGATGGGTAGTCACCGGAATTGTCAGTCAATGGCGCTTCGGCTGACACCTTCTTCAACGCATAGTAAATCCCATTATTACTGATGCTATTGCTTTTAACGAAATGAAAGAAGCCAGCACTTATATCCCCACTTGCCATCTTTGCGTTAATCATTTCTTGCGGCAGTTTACGCCAATCAGACAGTAAATCTTTAGCAGATTTTGCCGCAACGTTCGGCGTTGAAAATGACAGTGGTTGTCGAGCTATTCCCCAATCATCAATATCGTAAAATTCAACAGCCCCTACTGCCACATTCTTGTAAGTTGACCAATCACTATTTGTTCTTCGGTTGGCCTGAATGAAATCCATCGCAGCCTTCGCGTTGGGAAATGACTTTTCAGGGAAAATACGACCGGTCTCAAGGCAGTAATCTAAGAATTCTTCAGCATCACGTATAAAATTGCTTTTCTCCTGCAGGATAACTTTCAACCCTTCATCCGTGACTGTTGGTTTCTCAGTGAATGACATTTTAGTGGTTTCATGAGCATCAACCTGGGGAAAGTTAATGTGGTAATTTTTCCGTCCAGAAGTATGCCCAGATTCTGTCACTACCTTTAATTGTCCATGTGCAGCAAGTTCATCGCGCAACAGGCAAGGAGGTAACTTCTTAAGTAAGCTATCTTTGTTGAATGATTTCACCGTTCCCTTACCTTTCGGTGAATTCCCCTTGCGCCGACTCGTCATTAAGGAGGGGACTTCTTCAATTGATATCTTACTTGCACCCACGGCGCTCACGGCATCTTCTATATATCGAACAAAGGCATTCAACCCAGCCACTCTTAATTCTTCCCCCTTTTTGTTGCTGGGAATAGCGTTATTTAAGTGGCCTTGCAATCCATTAGCAATTTTATGAGCAGCGGCTTGAACGGCTTCACTGGTAGATGAGGTAAACAACACATCCGCTTTGAGCATATGATGCTTATCTGCATCATACTGATCAGAACCATAAAGAGCAGCAGCGGTAATTTCCATAGCGCCAAGTAAATTATTTCTGGAATACACTAACTCGCCTTTGACGAGACCAGCAAAGCCGGTATTGCCAATTCTGACCTTTTTCACAAATAAAGGGTCACGTTTAACATGCACTTTTTTCGCATGCTGTGCACGCATATTTTCTATCCAGTTACCTTGGCTCATATCTTCTCACCACTTTCATTGATAAACAATTATATCACTTACCAAGGCAATCAAAAAAAGGCGCCTAAGTGGCGCCTTTCCTTTTTTTCAACCTACTATGTTATCGCCAGGTTCTCACGACAGAATCATTCTGACTTGCCATTGTGCTTGGCTGAATGTTTAACGTAGAGGATTTTACTGAATGTTGGTGTAACGCAACCGACAAAACGACTGCAAGCCCCACCAATAAAGGGCTGTACTTTCTAATGAAAGACATATTAATTACCTATAGTTGTTTGAAAATAGTGTAATTTGGCAAAAGCCAACACATTGTTCACTCCAACAATGCCACTCCATCATAGCAATGGTTAAAATTCATATCAATATTTATTTGTTTTATTGTTTGACTGCTGGCGCGAAAGTCAATAGAATATTATCAAATTGATAAAGTAAGGAGCGTCACATTTTTAAGTTACTATTTACTTTTCTCTGCATTGTGGCGGCAACCACCTGGATGGTAAATATCACCTTCCATACTGTTAATGGAACTTCCATGGCGCCTAACTTCGATGATGGAGAAATTCATACGGTATATAGATTAGAGTTCTTGTCATCGGAACCTCAGCGTGGCGATGTTGTTAGCGCCCACCTTGACCCTGAGAACCAAGAAGCAACTTACCTTAAAAGGGTGATTGGCGTTGAAGGTGATAAAATACGCTTCACTATTGATGGCTTACTTCTTTCGATAAACGACGAATGGGTAGAGTATGGTGATGTTAGTAGTGCAACAACTTATATCCATCAATACAGCGACTCTCAGCTCGCCCCGACTTTGGACACGGCAGCATTTAGCAAAGTGATTAATGAGAGTCACAGTGGAATAAGTTACGATATTATGTTCTTACACTCTCCGCCTAGCGCTATGGGAACGTACTCTTATCTAGAACGCAAAAGAACATCAGGCTATTACGACACCTTCACATATAACGAAGATGGTATCGCTGAAATTGTCGTACCAAAAGAACACTACTTCCTTCTCTCTGACAACAGACCTAGCGGGTTTGATTCAAGGGTGACTGGCTTCTTACATAAAAGTAAAATTTACCACGTGGTTGAATACTATGATTGATATTGATGCTAATTTTTATGACACTTTACTTGAACTACACGAAGAGCGTGGGCAACTTAAAGAGCAGCAGGTCTATTACTCTAAAGGGCTAGCTGTTATCGAAAAGGAGCAGATGCGGCTTGCTGACGATGACTACAGAGTTAAAGCGCAAAGTAAGTCAGGATTGTCTGTTCAGATTCAAACGCGCGATGCTCGTTCATCTGAGCCTTACAAGCGTGCAATAAAAAGGCTAGGCGCTGTAGAACATCGCCTAGCCGTGGTGGAAGGTAAGTTAGATATCATGGATAAAAAGTATAACCAATCCAGAACACTTGAAGCATCTCGCCGATCATACGGTTAATACAGAATGGGGCTACGGCCTCATTCTGTTACTTGCAATTAACGATGTATCATCAACGTCAAATGAATGCGTATCCATATGCGGGTCAGGAAACATCTGATGATGCTCGTTCGCAATAGTGTAATTCAAGTCTGCTTTGGCCTTAAGCGCATTTTCAACACCTGACACATTGACAACATCACCTCGCGAAACCTTCTCCACGCCCGGATTATCAGTCACCATAATTGAAACAAGATTATTAACATCATCTTCAGAAATGGAAGGGTCATAGGTCACAGCGACCTTTTGAACAGCTTCTTTCACTGACATATCATATTGCGCAGCAAACTGCCCAGCATCCACTTGAGGTATATCTGCCGGTGGTTCGACAGGGTCAACTGCCATTGCATAGACCTCGTTGTTATGCATCTCTGCGGCGGCAATCAACTTATTGCCAATTTCATTGTCTATCGCTGGCAGCTTCAAATCACCAACATCGAGTTGATGAATGTTTTGCATACCATTTTCAGCCGCTATCATTTTCGCCATTTCGTGGATGACAGGATAGTCGTGAGGAATACCGGCTTCCGTCAATCTTGCCTTCGCAATTTCAGATAATGTGTCGCCATATTCTACGTTGTACACTGATGCGGCCAAACCATCCGGTACATCCGGCGTGCTTGGCTGAGTGTCATCGGCGCCAGGAACACCCTGATCAAAATCTGACTGATTTACATTTAGAGAAGTCGTATCTTTAGGTGTATCAAGCGCAATAAGATCTTTATCACTTACATCAGCCGGAGTCGTTGTTGGCACACCAGCTGTCGCGCTAGCTGGTGCAACACCATCAACAGTTGGCCCATCAACAGCAGCCTTAACCGCATCAAGGGTAGCATCTGAACCAGCAGCATTGGCTGCTAATTGACTGCCTTGGCTTGTCACGCCATCAATCATAGGTGGCTTTGATGGTGCATCAACAGCAGGTGGTGACTGCATACCAGCTAAGTCATCTGGAAATGGCGATGGCGCTCCCGCGAGATCACTTGAAAACGGCGATGGCATATTAGGCACACTATCCATTAGCGGCGCTGTCGGCACATTAGCATCAGCAATGGTTGGTGACTCTACGGAAGCCTTCACAGCATCCATGGTAGTATCTAAACCTGAACTAGCAGCATTGGCAGCTAATTGGCCAGCCCGACCGGTTACGCCATCAATCATAGGGGGCTGAGTATCAACAGCAGGCGTAACAGCAGGTATTTCTGAAAATTCATTAGTATTATCTGGCAGAATAGGTGCATTCGGCGTCGCAATTTCATCAAAGACTTGACCCGCATAGTCCATGATCATCTCGTTATCGGCAACCCCCATTGCAGCAAGTAGCCCCACACCTGTCACAGCAGCAGCCTTGACCGCAATCCGCCCCATCTTCGTTTCGTTCATCATGTCTAGTTTAGCCGTGAAACCTGACTTTCTTCCAACATGTTGTAACGACTTAAGCATTTCTTCTTTAACTGGCTTCATCGTATTGGTGTTCATTAGCGCACCAAATGCTTTTCCAACAAGGAATGTCGTCGGGTTTAGCATAGCAACGCCTGTCAAAGCATACCCCATAGCTTTAGCGCTTTTTGACATTTCTTCATTGCCCGACTTCATTTGGGCAGCGAGTTCTTTACGAGCGCCTGGGTATTTCATGTCAAAGACTTTAGTGACGGACGCTGAGTTATAGATGCTTTGGACCGCACCTGCTGGCATCGTCATTTTCAAACTACCCTCTAGGCGCTTTTGAGCCGCTGAAAACTGGGCAGGATAGTCTGCTCTAAAGTCATCAGTTAGGTAGTACTGCGATAAAACTTGGTTCTCGTTCTGCTGAGCGAGAGCAAACGAAGACTCATACGTTTTCTGATCTTGCGGAGTCATTTCACTCCACGCATGAGATGACACATGATAGCCCTTATCTTGCGGGCTACCATGTTTAATCATGTTGTAATCAAACTCAGTGAATTTAGGATATTTCTTAGTAAGTTTAGCCATTCTCTGACGAGCAAGCTTAAGCTTATTAATGACAGCCATCTCAGGCTTCAACTTTCTAGCGGCCATTAATGTTGGGTTTTTAGCGGTGACGCTATCAGCGCGTATTGTCTTCCCATCTTTATTGAGGATACTGTCTGACAACGTATTCTTAAGCGCTAGCATCTCATGCATTATCATAATGCGAACTAGCCCCTCTTGCACCTGCCTATTGGCAACATCAGCCTGAATGGGCGTGTCTAAATCCTTAGGTGTTTTCAACATGATTTTTTCCTCGTAGATAATGGTTAATATTATCACAGAGTTAATTATCATTATGTTCAGGCAAAAAAAAACGCCCTACTATCAAGTAAGGCGTTTTTATCATTTTGAATTACACTAGCAACGACTATTCGCGCGATTAACAAAGTCACTTAACTGTTCATCTGTCATTACTTCCAGCTCACCTATAGGCTTATGGGCAATGGCTTGGTTAGCCTCTTCACATAGTGAAACGCCCCATAAAGACGTAGTAGAACTAACCTGAAAGCTTCTCACTATACCGCTATCTAAAGGAGCGGAAGCCCCGTGTGGCGAGAGTGGTGAGATAAACTTTTCGACAATCGACTTATCTAAAGTAAGTGTAACCATCGTGACGAACATCATAAAGACAATAACTGCGCTGTAGTAAGCGTGTGTTTTCATATTACTCCTCCAATCGAATATTTATCATACAAACATTCTCATTCGGAATCAATATTTATTTGTTATATTATTTAATAGTTCTCCGTTGTGATATTTAACTAATCATATATAATGAAATCAACAAAAGGAGAAAGTAATGTCTAGCAACCTAACCTCAGGTGGGCTTTCATTCGCGTGCAAGCGGATCAATAAAGCCTACAGTCCATTTTCATTTTCGATTCTGGATGGCAATCATGAAGGCAATGTTGACTATGCTCAACGGATGTTTTTATTAGCAGAGCAACTTAACAACGCGTTTGCAAATGGCGATCTTGACTTGCGCGATGACGCTTGCACACTCACTGTCAAAGAATCAGAGATGGGCTACCGATGCACGACTGGCCTTCGCCCGGCACTAATGTACGGAAAACAGCCTTTCATCTTACAGCGACTCGCTGGAGAACCGTACTTACTGTCTTTCGAAATTGAAAAGCGTGAGGAGCAGTATTGCCCTAATCATATTGCGCAGACATTGAAAGAGATGGCCATTGAAGCGGCCAAAAACGATATTGATTTTATACCAATGGATGAACGTTCGACACTTTTCCAAAATTTGGAAAAGGGCGAAAACCCCCACTCCATCCCTAAAATCAAAAACATTAAAACTCACACATTCATTATCAATGTAAAAGAGAATGTCATCTGGACTAAGCAAGAAGCCAACAGAAACCTTTTGTTAAGCACCTTCACCAAGGTACTTCATAAAATTGTACGTTCTTTTTGCGAGACGGACTACAACAGTAAAGCGCGTCTTCAAAGCGCTTATGAATCCATGATCGTATCGGAAACTATTAATGTTCGTGCCTATCCTGACTATGCCTCAGTGGAAAGAGGTGAAACATCAGGTGGCTTCCGTGTTCATAGCCTTGTAGAGTATCTAGCGGGATGTGAAAAGGACATGAGTGCATTAGATGCAACATGTACCGCTCAACTGACAGGCCTAACGGATGCCAAACAAAAAACAACGTTCAAAGACTCGCTTAACACCTTTGTTTTTGATGACAAACCTGCCAGCGAAAACAAATTCAACGCACTGTTAAGTTATGCCGAAGCTAAGTACATGGAAGTCTCAGAAGTGCGTTTGCAGGTAGCCATTGAAGCCGATGAAAGCTTATATGAATACATCGATAATTGGTTGCCACATTACATTCCAGATGAAAGCTTAGGCAAAGAACTTAGTGCCGAATGCAAAGTCGCAGGTGTGAAAGGCAACATGAAATTGGAACTCACCAACAGTGATGAATTCAAGAAGTTCATGGACGGCGTATATAGCGCTTATCAAGAAAATGAAGAGGATGAAAGCGTTAGTCTGACCAGAGCTGAAAACATCTCTCTTGGGCTGGTAGCTGACGGGCTTGGCATGTTACTGAGTTGCCTTCACCTTTACATCGACTTACTGCATGACGTTAAGAAGCGTGATGAAGATTTAGGCGGGTTCGCAGACCGCTATGAAAAGCAAAAAATGAACGGCTAGTACCCGAACACTTAAGCTACAAACCAAAAAGCCTAGTGATAACTAGGCTTTTTCTGTTCACACTATTAGTCAATGTAGTGTTAATAGTAGCTATGTACTTATAGCATATCGTCCCTATCTACTTCCCTATTGTATTCTTCAAGATTATCAGCATTAACCTTACTCAGGTTATCAACACCCCAAATATCCTGCAGGTAAGTAATCCAGTTAGGCGATAAGTTTTTTATGCTAACCTTCTTACTCCAATTCAAATAAGCAACCTGTTTACTTGCACGGCAACGAAGTAACGATTCTGCGATTGAACCATTAAAGTACTGGTCGTCAATAACCATCGCATCATGCATCACGTCAATGACAATATGCACGTCCTTCTCTATTGATTTAGCATGAATGGCGGCATCAACAATGAGTTGCTCTTCTTCATCAGAGAACGCTTCTTCCGACATACCTACAAAGGTTCGAATAACAGATTCCGCCTTAGCTTCAAAGTCATCACTCCCCAATGCAAATGCTCCAGGCAGCAAATGAGCGAAGCTCGCCATAATCAAGATATCAACAGCCCAATTAAACTGCGCCTTCTCTAAACCAGGCTCTGGGTGGTTAACCTCAAAGTCCATTATCCCGCGAGCGTAATTAATCACTCGTGCCACACGTCGGGCACCAAATCGAATATCAGCGTAGTTGTGGTGTTGACTTAAATACTGAAATTGCTCTTTGGAGATAAGATGCGAGATGTGTTCAGCAAACGCTTCTGAATATTCTTTCGCCTTCTCTTTACGCAAAGCTTCCTGCTTATTCATTTCAGGATCGTTCTTGGACACATAATCATCTTCAACCACTTTAGCTTTAGATAACTGAGCACCAAAACGCTTTAGAATTTCCATCATAATTAATCAATCACCAAGTTAATGGCCTTACCGTGTTTAACATCGACCAATTTAAACTCCCCCAACCCATCAGCGGCAAATTCTTCTACCCCCTGACGCAGCATAAGATCGAAAAGGCTCACAAAAACCAATTGATAAAGTGTAGACAAATCCGGCAAATATTGCAGGACAACAGGGTAAAGTGTTGGCTTAGAAAGCGCCTTCAACTGCATCTCTTCTAAATATTCCAAATACATAGGCGGCTTAGCAATGATATTTAAAAGGCGCGGGTAACCGTCTTCTGGGTCTTCAACAACCTTGTTACACATCAATCGTGCGGTATGACCTGGTATCATGGTGCAAATCATTTCTTCTTGCAGTAATGAGCACTTCCAAATTCCCATAAATATGAAATGGGTTTTGTTTTCCTTGCGCGCTCGCGCGCGGTCTAAATCAAAACAATGTCGAAGTACTCGAAACAAATCGTCAGAATGTTTGGCGAGGTCAGGTAGCAATTGACTCTCGCCGTATTCATCTTTCAGATAACGCATAAACGTATCTGTATTCATCTTATTAACCATTATTAACCTCTCGTCTTAGCACTGACTCCATAGCGCTAATGGGAACGGCGCCAAAATGACGGCTATCTACACCTTCAAATCGGTTGTCCGACATAATAAAAACATGTTCTTCTGGCACTGTCACGGTAACGACGTCGCCATTAACTACGTGCTGGCCATCCAATAGGTAAGGCGGCTTTATCTTGCTAAAGAATGCACGAGTTTGCGTGTCCACATGAGTGAAATCAAAATCCGCTTCATATACATTCACATTATCCCCCTGATACGTGGTTGTCATTCCGACTACCATCACCGCTACAGCAGGGTCACTTTTTTCTGTCAATGCAAAAGTAGGGATGTCTTTGTTACGCGCATATTGCACAGGAATATTATTGATATGAAGCACCCTGCCACTATCTTTATTGAATGTCACAACATCACCTGGCAAGCCGATAACGCGCTTAACGTAAAGTTCTACATCACCCAACGTCTCTGCGATGATAGCTTTTGACGAGTCATCGAAATCAGCGGGGCGCATCACCACAACATCTAAGCGTTCAGGATCGACAAGCACCCTTTCCGTCACATAAGTCTTGTTCGCCTGAAAGTTAGGCAGCATTGAAACGCCTTGGATATTGGCAGAAGGGAACCGGTAGTTTAAGACAGAGATTGCGATGTAAGCGAAGACAGCAAACAAGCCAATTGTCATGGCTGCATGCTTGGAGATGCTCGCGAATTTGCTTTGTCTATTTTCCGTTACATTTGTCATGGGGGACAGTAATCCTACTCTTCATTTGAGCATATTACACTGTCTTTCGTATCACTCCATACGGAAAACTAAAATTCGCATAATCAATATAACAAACATTTAGCTAACCTTCAACTGTTAATTCAAATCCTCGTGGATAAACTTATATAGCGCGGATTCACTGAACTTTTCAAGGGGATACAGGGGGGCGCCATGTCGCTCCATCGCTTGACTAACATCATCAAAATCCAGATAACAGAAGCGACTTAGCAAATGAGCGAAAACACTATTAAACACTTTTCCATGTGAGGAAAACACTTGTTCAAATGTAGTTTCATCATAACGATCCCTGTCACGGTGAAACTCGATAGTCATGGGTAACATAAACACGCAGTAATGCGATATTTCATGCAGGAGGAGTACTTTGTTTAGCGCCCATGTAACAGGGATATTAAGGCTAAGTTTGGCCATCTGTATTGGCTCGTCAGGCAACGCATTGATATCCACCATATACTCTTTCACAGGCGGGGCATTTTCATCAAAATCATCATCAGCTTCTTCGGCCAACGCATCATTTAAGCCATCGAGAAGATCACCAATATCCCCCTCTTCCTTTTTACCTAAACTATCATGCGCAACTTTAAAGTAAGCGGCAGGACTATCCTCCATAAAATTAATGGTTATCCAACCTATCTTTAAGTAGCTGAACACGTTACGACAAAATGAGAGGACTTGCTCCATATTCATATTGCTTTCGCCTTTGAAGTATTCGCGCTGAAAGGCATACAAAGAGTCTTGATAAGGGTCTTCTAAATCATACTTAGCCAAAACCTCGCCTGTTGCATTTGAGAGCATGAGCAATTGCAGCATGCGCTGATGCATCGATGCCTTCACAGAAGGCTTATCACCGAGCATGGCTACGTTCTTGCGCCTCACCCGCCCTTCCACATAGAAAGGATTGGCTATTTTAGTTCGCTTAAACGACACTTTGTCGCTACTACGTAGCATCATTAGCTCTTTTTCAGCGCCTAGCTCTTGTTTGCCATGAAAAACCAAGGCGTAGCGCAAAGCGCTAGCCTTAGTCTTTTCAAGACGCTCAAGGAAATCTATTGTGGCAATATCTATAGAAGGGTAAACGTGTCTATTCAAGATACGCACAACGTCTTGTGATAAAGGCTCCCCTAGCTCAATTCGTTCATTTAAAAACAGGTACGTGCCGTAAATCATCGTTTAAGTTCAACCTGTGGCGTCAACTCAAAATCATCATCACTTCGTCTTAGTGAGGGGATGTGCTCATCTAGCAGGCTAGTGAAAACAAATGGACTGGCTTTTTCCAATAACGCCATGGTGACATCCGACTTTTTAGTCACCATCGTACAAGCAAAGGCTGGAAGTTTCGCTTGTAGTTCAAAGTCAATGAGTTTATAGGCTTTTAACGTCGAGGTAATGGCAGACTTCAAGCTTTTATGCATGATGCTTTCAAAATTAACTTCATGAGCTCGACTACCGTGCATTCTAACCAAGTCTAAACACTCATATTCATTTCTAGCTAAATTTAGCGCCTGTTTAATCTCACCCAAACGCTCAGATAAATCGACATCCAGCCTACTTTTAACCACATCAAGGATATCTTCATAAGCGAGTTCAAAGGCATCAATTTCAGCAGTAGTGATAAACTTATTCACCGGCAAGTTGATACTTTCATCATTCGCTACCGCTTTAGAGATATCCCTCAACAGGTTCATCAACCCCTTCTCTTTTTCCGTATTATCAATGTTTATGTCAGGGGCTAATTGGTTAAGTAGCTCTATGCGTTCTTGGGTCTTTTTACTTTCACAAAGCGCCTTAACTAATGAAGCAGTAATTTTAGAGGTTTTCTCACCAATGCTATTTCTAAGTAAAGAGGTATACACTAGCCCAGAAACCGCCTCAATCAATTCATTTTTCTTATCATCTGAATAGCTTTCATACTCAGAAATAGTGATAGAAGGCATACGCACCACGACACTATCACTCGCGCTTTTCTTGATATTCAACGACAAATACTTGGTGCCGATATCAATATCACTGATACCACGCGCTTCCACATCAAAGGCGCGAAGCTGCTTATACTCATGGCCGTTGACGGCATAGCTTGGCTTGTTTTTAACAAAGGCTTGCTTTGCCAGCGCTTCGATTGTGGCGCCTACTGTGTAGGGGTAAAGATTATCCATCACCTGAGTCACATCATGTCTTGGGGCAAACGGGTCGGTCAACTTGCTCACATGAAGGTGGCTCACCACAATACCCTCTTGAAAGTCATCGCCCCTTAGGTCTACGTTGTTGTGAGTTTCATCGACAAACAAGCTGGAAAGGCCGTACTTCTCCATATACCGCAAGGTATTGTTAACCACTCCCTCAATCATGGGCAGAGGGATGCCGGTTCGTTTTGCAATACTCTTTTGCATCGTAGGTGACATTTCCTTTACGTCACCATACCCGAGCACTATGTCATACACCCACGCTTCTGAACCGAAGGAAAAAGCCTCTTCATTGGCTTTGTAAAACTGCTCAGCATTATATTCAAACAACTTGCGCATTGGCACGCTAGACAACGTCTTTTGAAATTTCTGCGTCTTCTGCGTTTTCTCAGGAACCCCTCGTACCATTGAATCTCTGAGGCCCTCAGGCTGCATATGGACAGGGAATTCAACCAGCTTATCCATTGTCGTTTTTAAGCTGGGGTAATTTCTAAGTAAGCTTGAAAGGTTCTGCTGCACAGACATCGCTGGATTGGCTTTTTCTTGAAACAGCTCAAACGCTTCTTTGACACTACCTGGTACTTCAACACCCATACTATCAAACGGGATATTTTGACGTGCATCACTGGCACTTTCTTTAAGCACGTCATAAATGGTCGCGAGTTTAATTAACGGGGCGATCCCGGCTTTTGCGCTTCTGCCAAACTGCGGTGCACTGTTAGTGACCATTTTACTAGCAAGCGCCTGTCTAGAAACTTTCAGCTTACTGCCACTGTTAGTTTTAGCGTCAATTAAATACACATCCTCGCCATTCACTCGAAGCAATGTTTCCCCTTTTTTATCAGGAAAAGTAAAGGTCTTTAGATCGGCATCTCTCAGCTTATCGATTACATTGTAACGACTACCTGGCGTCGTCACGAACGCGGCTTTAGAACCAGCCAGACCAAGACCTGATACCATCACGTTATCCTGCCCAATCGCAAACGCACGCGCTGGCAGTACCGAGTCTGAAACGACGTTTTTCAATATATCTTGGTACAAGGTCGGAAAGTTAGCGGCAATACCCGCCAAATCGTACCCCAAGTAGTTATGCGCTTGTGTTATATAGCGGTCATAACGGCCTAGAAAATCTAACATGATTCCTTCGGCTTCCGCTGCTGACATACCAAGCTCTTTCACCATTGCGCTGCTCATGTTAGTCAGCTTCTCAGCTTTCACAGGGATGGCCATGTCATCTTCATTGATAATGAGTGATAACTTTTCACCTTCAATTTCACGGTTAACAAGATATGAACCATTTCTAAGCGCTTTAGCATTACGGATGGTGCCATCAAACTTAGTACTATCGTATTCTGACGCGCTAATAACTTTCCCTGTACCTTCTTTCAGTGTGTAACTCACCATGCCGATGTTAAAGCACTGCGGGGCGACACCACCATCATTAGCCTCAATATCCAAAACAATAAAAGCATCTGAATTAGATTTATCTAAGTATGCTAACGTAAGCGCTTCATGGTCGCTAAAGGCAATGTCGGGGTCGCTAATAAACTTAACTGCGGAAACCATTTCATCACGCGTAAGCTTTTTCGTTTTATTCTCGTTCAACTCATTTTTGTAATACTCAGTCATGCTTTCTTTTTGAGCACGCAAGTCTGTTTCAAATGAAATGATATTTGATTGTTCCAACATAGCTTGGGGCAAGTAACCATTGACGATCATAACCCCCTTGTTAATCTGAGATACGCTCAACAGCCCTTTGTAATCGTCTTCGTGAATAGACTTCACAAGGCGGGTTGGGAAAATTACACGCTGACTATTATCAAACTTCAACGATACGGATGAAGTACCCCACAAATCATCGCGTACTAAATCTTCCACTTCAATTCGTTTTAAATCTTCCCCTACTTTCACCGTCATCTCAGGGCTAATTTCCATCACCCCTTTCACTTGGTAATCATCATAAGAGTAGGCACTCGCACCAGTGATTTCATTCACCTTCATCAATATATCAACCGAGATAGGGTCAACTTTTACAACTGGGTTTGTGGAGCGTATGTTCGCCATACGTACAGCCGACTCTTCCATCTTTCTAAAAATAACGGCCTGCACTTCCGGCGTGATAGGCTGGCCATGCTGCGTATTGAATGTCAGTGTTGAAACGAATCCGGTACCATTATAAGAAATATTAAACGTGTCACTAAATTGCTTTTTAATGTCAGATAACATTGCGCCCATTGGTGACTTGGAGCGTACATAAAAGCTTAGCTGCCCCACGACATCATCCATCACCAATCCCTGCACTTGCTTATCACGCATAGAGAAAGCGCCCTTCCAGTCGCGCTCTGTAAATAAGGCCTTAGATAAGCTGTCGTCAGGTTTTACAAAGCCCATGTTAGGGAACTCAATAACCTGAATAGAATCGAGCTCTCTTAGTACTGACTTAATTTCACTTCCGACACCACTCATCACCTTCGACATACGCCCCATCACTTCATTAATAAGCCGACTGGGTATCGCTGAAACCGTAGAATTGAATTTATAGTGTACGTAATGCACCTTTAGTCGGTTGATGGTATCTTGCTCAATAGGCTTCGACTTGTTTTCCATGACTTTTTCAATCAGGGCTTGCTTGATATATTCAGGGTCACCCTCCGTGCTGCCGTTTTCAAGAAGCTCAACAAGTGCATTCGACATCTCAATTTGAGCAAGCACCTTACCGGCAACACTTGCAGCCTTTTCTTGCATTTCCCCACCGGTCAAATAAGCGATTTTTTCATCAAGCTCTTTGACGGCCTCTTTATCTAACCATGCGGAACGCGAAGGAATATCAAGCACACCTTCAAGGTCGGATACCGCATTCACTTGAGGTTTGGTTATAGGCATAATGCGAATGTCCGCACCAACCGATGCAAGCTTGTTACATGCAACACCGGCGTCATTCAACGCTTTATCAAGCGCATCAATATCGACACCTTGAATGCGCATTTTGCCCAACACAGATTTCATCGCAAGATGATACAAGTACCCTGATGACACCTGAGGTCGTTTCCCTTCTGAAAGCTCACTCTCAGTGTAAGGAGATACCCAGCTCACATTGGGCTTTTGGAATTCAATTTGATAGTCGACATTATAAAGATGATGATCAAACACCACCCAGTGCGCCTTCGGGTATTTTTCAGTAAATTCTTTCTGATAATTTTTTTGCTGGCTTCCCATTCCTAATGCGACGATAACAAAAGGCTCATCGTCATCGATATCATTATTACTTAACAAGGCCTGCACACTGGAATCATGCATTGAGTACTGACCAAGATCTTTAGGTTGGATAAGCCAATCAATCTTGTTATCCAAGACACTATTGGCCGTTTCATTAATGGAAAGTGCGGTAACAGCATGTTCATCATCTGAGGCTACGCAAAATACAGGCGTACCCTCTTTCAAAGCACTTGAGATTTGCTCAACCGCAGACTTCATGCCAGAGACTTGGTTGAACTGGTCAACTATCGGCTGTTTTAACTCATCACTGACAGAGCCACTTAATACAGCCTCAGCCAATTCGATGTCGCCATAATATAAATCACGAAATACAGGGCGTAAAACACTGTCGAGTGAGTTCATTTTCTCATATTCACTTTCTTCGATATGAGTGCGGCTTAATACGAGCGTTTTGAATAACTCAAGTGACTCTGGTGTGATTGGCGTATATTGTGGCATGACGATTCCTGCTAGTTATTTTACTTAATTTATCATATTAATAATATATGTTTTATTATCATTTTGCAATATAAATTACTGCTAACCCCTCCCGCTAAATATCCCAAACATTTGCGGCGCCACTTTGTTTTGAATGATATTGATGAACTTATCAAAGATAGGCTCTTCTCTACCGAACTCAAGCTCATAGTGTTGCGCTAAAGCTTCTGGCACTTTATTTATCAAACTGATGGCATATTTCACTTCAAAAAACAGCAGTCCTACGATCACAAGGTCTCTGATAACCGAATACACCATACTGTCAATGAAGTTCCCCAAACCACTCAAGTTAAAGACGTAAAACAAAATACCGAATAAAACGACATTGAGGGCCATCAAGAAGCTTAATAGTAAGAAAGACACAATAACCCCCACAGAAATGAACAACAGATGGGCACTGAGCACATAAAGAGACTTAAACGCATCCGCAATGGGCGCGGCTATCATTTTTTGCTCTTCCACCATTAGAGGTGATATGGCAACGTTAACCGTTATGGAAAACATCACCATCGCAGCATCTTTTAACCACACTAGAAGCTTACTCAATAAGGTAAACATCGCCATCAAAGGCAATACGATGGTAAACATAAGACCAATGCACAGGTAAATCATGGCATAAACTTTAATTGCCCCGGATACTCCCCAAAAAGCAGAAATGCCAGCACCGTTCATCATAACTCTCTTTAAGATCACATTACTCGTCAAAATTAAAACGGACTTCTCGAATATGCTCACACCATTTTCCACGATTGCACCAAACGGGTTTAACGCGACTTGGGTGCAATAGGTTGGGTTTAGCCAACATTGGTCGACATCACTAAATAATGTTACCGATGGAAATATCCCCATTACAGTAGAGGCCGCATTTTCTGAGCCAGTAACGATATCAGCCACCATGTCTATTGCATAAGACGTTATGCTAAGATCCGTTGAATAGCTCGTAGAGGCCGCTTCACTCAGCAAGGCGGTATTAAGTTGTTGCCCAAACTGGTTGGTAAAAGCAACACCTGACATCCATATCCCTTTATTAATTTGACGCCTTATCTTTTTAATATCCTCTTCAATACCTAACGTTGACGCTACATCGACACCGCTATCGACTGACGCAAGACGAGCAGACGCTACGGCGGGTAAATTAGCAGACAGGTAAGACCGTATTGCCTGTAGTTGTGCTTGGCGCACACGCTTAAACGTTATTTCTGTAAGTACGCCCTCACCGTAAGGCACCTCTTCAAAGCGAAGGCTTCCCGTTCTATCTTCCCAGGTATTAACCGGTAAATCTCTATCGGTAACATCTAGCCTGTAGCACGGAGCACCAATACCAACAGGCTTGCTACGACAAGCTTGCTCATAGAATACGGCCGCAAGGATGGCTGTCGACTGTTGCAAGTCTTTGGACAGGAAAACATCTTGTAATACACCTTTGTACGCGGTGGCCTTCTCTAATGATGTCGGCGGCGTTTGCAATACAACAGAACCACAACTATCTGGCTGATTAACCTGCTCATAATCCTCTGCATATTCAGAAGCACATGCACTTAGCTTGGCATTAATCCCAACATCATAGGTAGCCTTGGTGCTTTTGTTATTTATCGGGTTATCAACCGTTGTGAGTCCACCCTGAATAGCATCTCTTTCTGTTTGAAGGTTCGTCTGACTAAATGGCGTCCACGTCACATCCGTCAAGCACTTAACATAATCATCTTCAAGGAGTTCGCTGCCTGTATAGCCTTTGGCTGTTTGGATATTCTTTATTACATTGTCTCGTGCTTCAAAACCACACATATTGTACGAAACGGTAGACTGCATAACGGTCGCCAATTCATCAGACACTTCATTCTGCACTACTGACATCAAAGACAATCCGCCATTCCCAATATAAAACAGCGTTGCTAAAAACTTACTTACCATAACGATAAAGACAAGCCCTGTTGCGAACAGGTATTGGATGACGGATAGCACGCCACCAGCTGGGACCAACAACATCGAGCTTGAGAGCCAGGTCACCCCTTCTTTTTTTATCGCTTCTTTTAAATGAGACTTGCGTTTATCAGCATTTTGCGCAGAAAACGCCACGACAAAAAGCCTACCGCAAACCAGCACAATAAAAATAGTCAGGAAAACGTAGTTAAACCCATTAATGAAATGCTGAAACTGTGGATACATATCTGCAATACGCTCCGCTTCTGTTTCATCAATCGCAGATTGGTAGTCAAGGATTGCAGAGGTAAATGCGTTAGCGATAGTGAGCGCGTCAATCATTTGAGGGCCAAACATCATGAGCAAAGCTTGATAGCTGATATCCAGTACAATATCTCCCCCTGCACAGGATTGAACGACCTCAGACCATTGCTCCTGTGATATCTCAACTTGAGCACCCATACCGTTAACGACTTCACGCAAACGCTGATCGCACAATTCATCATTCACGAAGGCAACCTCAGCGTCCTGAGCAAAGGCAGGCGCAGCGAGAAACAAGCTCAGTAGTAACAATATTCTCATCATACGTTTATCGCCACCATGTTTTTGAATGAACGCTTAGTTTCACCCCACGACAGGCCACCTTTCTCAGAATCAAATGGGTCTGAACCTTGGTCGTTTGTCGCAAATTTGATAACGAAATTATACAGGCCTTCAATGACCGAAATGATGGTCGCGAAAAAGAAGTACAGTAATATCAACGATACGGTTGAGACAATGATGGCGTCAATCAAGCCTGTGGAACTACTACCTGCTGCCATATTCATCGTGCTCGATAGCGTCAACTCCTTCATGATGGCGGATAGAGAAGCATTTGAAAGCAACCATGCCACCACTAAACCGATGAAGGTAAGTGGGAGTTTAAGCGCCATGGCAACAATATCACCAATCAGTCGTTCCGCTTTTTGCGTCAACATGTTGGAGTCTTCCTCAAAGGCGATATCAATAAGCTGAATAGGCCCTATGATGATGACTTTAAAGAGTAAGAAGAAGGCCATCGACAATGCGATGATAAAGAGAAGCATTGGCATCATGGGTAATATAATCCCCAAAAACAACCCGCCGAGTAACAACATAACAATGGCAGAATCAATTAATGTACCTACGAAGCTGTTGGTTGACAGCGCACCTATAACGATAAGTCCAATCTTATCAGACAGGAACGCATCTGACGTTTCATTGGCACGTAATCGGGTATCAAAGGGATCATTGAGTGGTGATGTCGTCACATCTAACATATCCTGAATGACGTTACTTCCCACACCAAAAAAACCTGCCGCCCTCATCATCAATTCTTTACTGTTTTTTGAGACTACAGTCCCATCTTCTTTTTTCTTATTTAGAGCGATTCTCTTACGCATATCATTAAGCAGTTGCGCGGTTGTCATTATCACCTTCAAGTCAATCGCAAAGTTGATAGCATCCACGCCCATCTTATTCATTTCTTGAGGAACGCTGCCACAAAGGTAACCATTCGACACACTTAATGGCGCTTGCACGCAGGTGGCTAATCTTTTGAAAGGAGATATTGATGCCATAAATACATTCAGGCTTTTTGGTTCCCCCCGCATAAACGAAGTCACATCTTTGAATATCAAAGATGTTTCAATAGCCTCTAGATGCACATCACTATTTTCAGTACTTTTATCTGTTATTGGCTCAACATTGATGTTAAACAAAGAGTCGGTTAAATCGACTGATGATGGGGTGGTAATAGCATATTCTGAAAATCTCACTTTCAAACCATTAAAAAGGTCACGGCCGGACTTAAATTCAAGTGGCGCGGTAAATAGCTCATAGATATAAGCGCCCATTATCATATTGCCTTGCGCCGCTATACGCTCATCACGCTCTCTTTTTTGCACGAGAGCCACCGCATTAGCACACATATAGAGTGAGCCATTCACTAAAGCATTTTGCGAGCAGGCGCGTAATGCACATGACTCAACATTAATTTGAGTGCGTTCTGCATCCGTTGCAAAAGGGTTAGGGGCGATAGGGGTTAGAATTGATCCGTTGGGATCTAGCGTGGCCAAGTCTTCTTCACAAAGCATCAACTGGCGATAGTCAAGTACGCCGGTATCTAAGAAACCCTCAACATCATCATGATAAGTGGGGTACAGGAGATGCTCATTGACCACGTAGGATAAACAGCGGCTAGCATGGTACGCATATGCCTGCCGGTCAAATTGGGTAACCTCATCATCGCCAAAGTCAGTAACGATAAATTCGTCACAAGAGGACTCCCACGACTCGCTGTTATTTCCATATCGATAATTGCCCCACGCACTCATATCCTCTGCGTGGCGGTCAACATAAAGGCGGTCATCACCATCATTTGTCAGATACTTAGAATAGCGGTTAGCTTGCGCGAATATGTCCGTGAATAATTCACGATAGACTTGCTTTTGGGCGTCCAAATAAATATCAGTTGGAAGGTCAATCCCCTGGCGCTCATAAAGTCGCTTAATTTGAGTGTCCATCTTCGTATTCAAAGCTAGATTAATGGACAAGTGGCAATCACCGTTTGAAAGGCTAGCATACAAGCCGCCTACCACATCATCTTTATAGAACTTCAAATTGTTTACGGATGCATCACCACCAGCCATTGCTACACAGCTGGTGTACGACAGAACGGCCAGCATATCTTCTTGTTTCGAATCTGCGCTAGGCATCGATACAGTAGGGATAATCTCAGTTCTGTTTTCAATTAAATTTGTCGCGGCTTTATCGGTCAGCGTTGATGTTTCGTAGTACAGTTTCAATACGCCTACTTGAAACACATTCATCATACCAAAGGGAATGAACACTAAACCTGCAACAAGGATGATGCGTAAAGCGAACTGTCTGAACTCACCAGGTCTCATAGGCAAGCTACCCAACTTCTGCCCCATCCAGGCCATTTCAAAGGCTTTGTGGGTCGCACGCAAGAAGAAGTAAGCAATATAGTAAAACGACAGCAGCTTAAATAACGATGCCGTATAGAAACCGGCAAGCTTCATGTTGAACGGCGCCGCCGCGACGTCAAGGACGTTCACATCAACGTCAGTAGCGATACGTTTATGATCGTCATCATTCAGCATAAAGATTAACGCTTTCCTGCCAAAAAATGCGTAGATGAAGCGATTCCCAAGGTTATCCATGAAGGGTTCCACATCTTCCACAGCAACCACTGGCGCCTCGTCATCACTGGTGTCTTCCGCATCTTGAGCGAACACGTTCATTGAAAACATAAACATTAAGACAAAGATAAAATACCGCATCATTCTGCCCCCATCTGTTTCAATCGTTTCGCCGCTTCCTGATACTTCGCTTCGTTAGTATCTTTTTCTTTATCTTTTGGATTTTTAGATATCTCTTGCTTCATTTTCTCACCAGCCCCTTCAACTTGATCAAAGAGAACGGCTTTAATAACTTCTGACATCTTGTCTTTACTATCCTTGTAATCCAGCCCCATTTTTCTAAACATTTCTGCGGTGAATTCTTCAACCACACTAAATGACAGAGTGACACCAAAGAAAAATACGAAGGCAATCATAAGCCATGCAATTAAGTTAGATATGAATGTAGCAAGCCCCATATCACCAAAGGTGGGGAGCGCATAACCAAAGGTATTGGCGATAAAATAAGTGACGGCAAAAAACAGGTGCCACGCAAAAATAAAGGCGATGTATTGGAATATCAACCGGAACATGATTTGTGAACCATAGTTAACAAATGTCTTGCTTAACATCGAAGCTTGTTCGTTCGCTCTAAACAGGTAAATGGCGTACAAGAAAACGGCAAACGAAGCCATTACCACAATACATAACCACGCGATAAAGTTGTAATAAACGAACACCATCGGTATAAGCGGCATAACGTAAGCTAACAATGCGCCAAGGGTGGTAACCATCAGGGCAATCATGAATATCATACCGTTCATCTCTGCCGAAAGGCTTGCTACCAACGCAGTGGCACCTAGCACTAATGCACCATTACCTGGCGCCTGTAAGTCCTCTACGGTTTCTCCCACCATGTCACTAATCATGTCATCGAACAAAAAGTATGAAGCGGTCCCTGCCCCTGCGATAGCTCCCTTTTGACCTCGCGTCATTGGTGCGCGGCTGACACTGTTACTTAGACGGCGGGTTTTATTTGCCGCGATAACTTGAATGACTTTAGCCCCCATAGAAACGATCAGCATTTGTGCTCCGGCGTTAACCATGTCGTGCCCGAGTAAGTTCAATGAGATGAAAGGGTCTTTTACTGGGAAAGGGCATTTGTTCACATCAGCCATGCAAGCTTCTTTCACACCATCATCAACTAACTGGTAATTTGATAAACCAAAACTCCCAAAGGCTTCAAAAAATCCACCACCAAATACCATTGACATACTTTTCATCATGTCATCAATCCCATCCTCTCGGACAACATCGGCACTGTTGGATGCGGCCACCGAGTTGACGAATTTTACGGGGATAATGATAGGGTCGGCTTCGATAGAGCTTTGCACTTCATTGATGAGATTATTGACTGATGTCATGGTGTAGTCAGGTAAGTCGCTAGCGAAGGCATCCAGCACATCCAGGCTAACACCATATTCAGTCATTTGGTTGGGCTGGAGTTCGTAGTGATTAACAATATATCGTACGCCATCTCGCGTATCTTCATACATTTCACTCATCATGAATGAGTAGTGAGCAAGGCTTAAAAATCCTTCCTGCCTCATTTTTTTGGCAAGATTAGGCTCTTCAAAACTACCAATTGTGCTGATGTACGAAGATTCAACGGCCACTCTTTGTTTAGCTAAATTGTCAGCCGCCACATCCATGTCTTTTTTATACTGTTCTTTCGCTGCTTGCGTTAGTTCCATTAGGCGCTCTGTGTAGGCTTCACTAGTTTCAGTTGCGCCTCGTTTATCCGCACCGACTATAGATAAGTCATCTCTTCTCAAACATCTGAAATGGCCACTGGAAGCATTTACGCCATCGCTTTCAACAAGCCTTTTCGCCGCCTCTGTGTCACCAACAGAATCATTCGCCTGAATACAGAACAGCGTTTCCAAACTATCGGTAAGGTTACTGGCGACGTCATAGTGGTAGCGCATTTGTTCCATGGGCACATTATCGAACTTGCCTTCCTCATCAGCAAACACATGACCAATGTAAAGCGCGTTCATCACCGTGCGATAGTACATCGCGGCAAACTTCTTTAAGATATCTTGATTTCTACTTCGATATATCTGCTCTAATGCTTCACGTTTTTTCTCATTTTCGAAAGCTTCATTAGCGGCATCCACATTAAGCAGTGTTGAACTCGCGGTGGTAAGATCCGCTGCCTCGACAGCATCAGTAATAATCTTGTTGTAGATCCGTTCCCACCCAAATTCTGCAATATTAGCAATTTGAGTGGCATCTCGATTTGTACCTATCTGTTCGTTAATGCCATCCAAGATTTCCTTCAACACATCCCCACCGACTAAGCGGGTGTAGGGTGACTCCTCCCAGTTAACAGTAGAGAACGATATCCCGCCACAACTGTAGCTGCCAATGACAGAATCCAGAGCTTGGCATTGCTCGTATTGGTTTAATCTCCAGCCAAATTCAAGACGTGAGAGGACAGCATAGCTATTGTCATGCAAGGCAACGCGGGAGGAAGGGTTACTTGCTGGGCGTAGTATGCTTGGTACATCATCATCCGTGGTTAGCGTGTTTGTCTGGCCTCGTAAACAATCCCACTGTTCAGTGACACTTTCCCCTGCACGTAATGTTTCTGTTAATGCCTCAGCACTACTTAGTCTTCGACACATTTCCATGTAAGCCAGATAGCTATAAAATTCTCTCGCTTGGTATTCGTGGCGAATATAGACGTTATCGCCGCTATCATTAGTTGCTTGGGTTAGCGTTGCAGCTTGGGTTGATGCAAATTGCGATTGCTGCATTGAAACAAAAGCGCTGTGCGCCATATTCGTAAGGCCTGGAGAAGCAAGTGATATTGAAAATATGAACACCTGACCGAGGTACATCGTTTGATAAGGCAGTAACAAACCGGCACCGGCGATCCCACCAGCAGCCATTTTCCCTGCAGAGAAACCTTGGTACCGCATAAACCGGCCAGAGCGTAAAGATTTAGAAAGCAAATCTATAACGTAAAGCCCTAGCACTATCGCCATCACGTACATGCACACATCGAACATGAAGTTATACAAGTCGACAAGGATGGATGACACGCCTAGGGTAATATCAGGATTATCACTGACTGTAGCGACATCTAAGCCTAACATTTCAGCAATATCTTCATAGATACCCGGCAACATACTGGACATGATTGCCCATGCTTTATCATCTTGACAAATTGTGGCATCAAAAGGGATGACGTCATCGCCATCCATACCACAATCATCAATCACATCAGCAGCCACAACTGTGCTGTCTTGCGCAAATGTAGTGACGCTAAACGAAAGCATAATGATAAAAAAGAACAACCTAATCACTGTGTTCTCCAGCATTCTGTTAATTCTTTAGTAATTTGATGTGCAGTGGCCAGTGATGACCTTAACTTTAACTTTGCACAATTCCTTACCCACTCATGAGAGTCATTCATAGCCTCAGTCAGAAGGCTTTCGTAATGGGGTTGGTCGTGGTGGCCTAACAAACAAGTTATCATTCTGATGCGCCTGTTTTCCAATGCAAACTCAAGGGCATTACGGTGTAGATGTTTATTAATCAGGTACAGGGCATCTGGACGCTGTTTTATCCACGCCTCCAGTTTAATGACATCATCATTTAACACTGTCTCCCATATTAAACGGGCAACATCCTTTTCGACATCCACGTACTAACTCCATCAAAGCTGATAAAGATAATTTATCATAAAGCCTTTTTTTTCACGCTCGCGGGCACACGTGAAATGGAATTAAGCTGGAGCGTATTTTGCCCTTATTGATTAAGAGCTTTTGGGCGGGTGGTTTTGCTTTACTTCAAACGTGATGAGGCTGAAGAGCTATGCGTTCAGAGGCATTGGTGCTTTATCTGCGAATAGCCGCAACTGCTCTTTCAAGTTGGTAACTCTTTCTTTTGACAGTGTAGAACGCACTGTTTTCTCAACAATACCTCTAGGGCCTATAATCGTAGTGTGTTTTTGGCAGCGAGTAACGAGCGTGTTCAGCCAATATCTATCCATTAATGCATAGTAATGATCAGGGAACACTATCAACGTATAAGGATACTCAGAGCCTTGAGATTTGTGCCCTGTAATACAATACGCCAAAGAGAGTTGAGACACATCGCTTCTTATGTATGTAACTGTCCTTCCCAGCATAGATACCGTGAGATATACATCATCATCTAAGGCTTTTTCATTCACTTTGCTAACGATGCCGACATCACCATTAAAAACGTCGAGCTCATAGTTATTTTCCATTTGTATGACTTTGTCACCTACAGCAAGTTTTTCATCAGCACTGCCTGTGTAGATGTTCTTCACGTAAGCATTCAGTGACCTCACACCGACTGGATCATCGTTAACGGGAGATAACACAGCAACATCGTTGTAGGATACCCCCTCGCTCTTCCATGCTTTTATCACATTATCTATGGCATCAAGCGTCTGCTTCGAACCATGCGTATTGATGTAGCGGAAATCCGCCCTCCCCTCAGGGGTATATAAACGCCCTTGCAGCATGGCAGAAGCGACCTGCAGTGGGGTTGGAATCTCACCGGTGGTCGATTCCATTCGCAATACCTCTTCAAGCAAATAGATAGGTATCACTTTACTGTCAATCATGTCTCTAAACACGGCGCCGACTTTGACGCTAGGTAATTGGTCAGGATCACCGATAAATACAATCGTAGCGTGATAAGGCAGTGCCCTTAACAAGGCGCGCATCAAAGAGGCGTCCAACATCGAGCTTTCATCAAGGATAAGAATGTCGCAGTCCAGTGGCATCGCGTCATCATATTCGTACTCATCATTCTCGTAACTGGCACCGAGCGTTCGATGCACAGTATCACAATGTCGACCAGTCACTTCTCTCAAGCGCTGTGACGCTTTACCTGTTGGGGAGCAGCAGATTATTTTGGCGTGTTGCCCGTCAAGTAAATCTAGCATCGTCTTAAGGAGTGTGGTTTTACCTGTACCGGGCTTACCCTTAATGATGCTGACTTTATATTCAAAAGGAGCTAGCACAGCCTTAAGCTGATTACCCTTTAAATAGCTCAGACCTTCATGCTGCTCATTAAAGACAAAATGCTTTCTAGCGGGCGTACTCGCAATCTTTGCTAAGCGCAATGCAATTTCTTTTTCACATTGGTAAAGCCAGCGCGTTTGATAGTAAACAACACCAGCCTTCTCACTGCTAAAAATGCGTTTCTTGCGAAGCAGGTAAACAAGCTCTTGGTCAATAATGTACTTATCCAACCTTGAGTAAGGCCGGACATCAAGCATTAATTTTTGATAAGCAATTTGTGTATGGCCGTGGCGTTGTGATTTTCGCATGTAATGTAGGATTATCTCGCGAACACGCAACGGGCAATCACGAGGATGTCCGGCTGAAAGTATGACGCTGTCAAAGCGAACAAAGGTGATGTTTTCAACATGACGATACATCGCGTAAGGCGCTTTGGTTAGCAGTGCCAACGTATTATCAGGATAGGCCGCGACGATAGCGAGTGACTCTGAAAAGGTGAATGTGTATTCCGTCATTAGGCGGAACACTTTATCTTGTTGGCTTTTGGTTACTTGATAACTATCTCGTATCTGAAGGAACCTTCTAGGACCAACACCATCAATCAGTTCAATGATATTGATATCGGCATCCATATGTTCGAGGGTGTCACGCCCAAAACGTTCAACAAGCCGTTTAGCAATGGGCTTTGTCATGCCCTTGATGAGGCCGGAGTTGAGGAAGAGTAATATTCCTTCTTCTGTGGAAGGTGGTTTGACTTTTACGCGTTTGACACTGAGTTCATCGGCACCGCCGTACTGGCTAGATTTCCAGCTGCCGGTGAATTCGACTTCATAGCCTGGTTGCTGGTAACCAATATCACCCTTAGCGATGAAACGGCCGCCAAAGGCATCCTTACACTCAACCACTGCCCACTGTGTCATTTCGTTATGAAACTTCACTTTTTTAACAACCGCAACAACCTGCTGCATTTGATAGCTCGATATGAATGGTTTTGTTTATTATATTATGTGCTCAAAAAGTATGCAACCACATTGGTGCGGCTTGTTAATCAAGGCGTGCTTTGTTGACTTTAAACAGATGTTAATTAGCATATAACATCGGAAAGAATGGTCTTTATTTTTTTATTAAATTGCACTTGACGATTAAGTCGTCCAATTCGCGGCCACTGCCGCCAACCACTCTAAATTTTTGAACGGAAACAACACCTCTAAATGTCACCTCCCACATTCCTTCATTAATTTTTCGTATTTTTGCAGACTGCTTACCGCTTTTTGTGGTGGTTATTTCACCTAGAAATATTTTCTTCACACTATCTAGCGATTTAAGACCATGAAGAAACGCCTTTGCATTTGGAATGTATGTCTGATGGTTGCTATTAAACTTCTTTCCAGAAAGTAAGGACTTTGACATTGACGCCTCTCATATATAATTTTCATGCATTATATTATTTTATCGCAAGGCGCACAATTAAATATCTTCCGTGTGTCGACATTCAGGAAAACGGTGGCACGATAAGAAAGGTTTTTTATCAGAACGCCTAAAACGTTTCATTAAGACGCCAGACTCGCACTTCGGACAAACCTTAGCATCACGCCATGCATTCTTGTTTATTTTAATATCTTTTTCAGCTTCTGTGATAACAGGCAGCATCGCGAGGTTGAGCTTTTCGACAATTTCGCCATATACCTTTTGGTCAATCTTCCTTAATAAACGCAATCGTTCAACGGTTCGCTTATCCAAAGTCATACTAATTGAAGACTTGGGTTTTACACTACTCTTATCACCTGCCATATTGCACCTATATAGTAAATCGCCTAATTTCGCTTATATCTTCTTGTGACATAGCATCCAAAGTAACCGGCTGGGTAGGACTACTTTCCTCAACTGCTGGTTTTGGCTTATCAGTTAAGAATGCATAAGCATTTGGGTTGATGGGCTTAAGTACTTTGCCGGTGCCCAATGCATCATGCACATTATCAGGTGTACCGTTCGCATTTCTATCGGCCACCAGCTTCTTAACAAACTCTTTTCTGGAGTCGTTATCCATAGAACATGCAGACATGCATATTCCATGATTGAATTTTTTGCAAACACCACCACAACCGTACATACAACCTCGCTTGATACACAGGGGATTCATCATGAAAGCGCCCTGCTGAGTTGTTTAAAAATAATACTCACTTACAATTTATCACTTTTTTCTTTTTTGGGAGTCTTTCAGGTGATATTTACTTTACCATTGCGCTGTTTAAATTTTATTCAGCTTGAATATTGACAACCTATATCATATGATTAAAGGTAAGTTAATCATATGAGATTCATACAACATGCTTTCAGTTTCCACCAACAATCAAGTTGACCAATCAATTTGGGAGCAAATTGGGATACCTTCAAGAGGAATAGCACTTCATACTGCTATCCACACAGGCCTCCCTTATGATGTTTTCCTTCACATGGCAGCACTGACTGGAATCGAAAAGAAGGTGTTAGCTAAGAGCCTAGGAATGGCGCCTGCAACATTGCATCGCCGTGCTAACAAAGGTCAGTTCTCTCCAAGTGAAAGTGACAAACTCTATCGGTTTACTGATGTCTTCGTGGCAGCCGTTGATTTATTTGAGGGCAATCACGAACAAGCGGCAAACTGGCTGCAATCCAATGTGAAAGGCCTAGGTGAGCAAAGGCCTATTGATATGCTATCAACAAGCGCTGGATGTGACGCTGTCACCGATATGATTGGCCGGTTAGAACATGGCGTGTTCGCTTGAGTAATTCAATAAACCTATATCGCATCGTAAAGAATAAACACTTAAACCATGCGTTTGACGGGGAGGGTTCCAGACTTTATGGTGGGCGATGGAATTCTAAAGGCTCTGCCTGTGTTTACTGCGCTTCAACAGAATCCCTGGCTCAACTTGAAATGCTGGTCCATACGCAATCGTCAGAATTACTCGCTAGCTACTCCATATTTGAGTTAACTATTGAGAATGCGCAGGTGACAACATTAGAAACATACCCTGCCAACTGGCAAGGCGACCCTGCCCCATCTAGCACCGCGAATATCGGAGACAAGTGGCTGCTCGACAATGCAACTGTAGCCCTAAAGGTACCGAGTGTAATAGTCCCTAGAGAATCCAACTTTCTACTAAACCCATTACATGCTGACTTTGATACTATCGTTGGCCGCGCTTCAAATCGTTCACTCAAATTCGATCCACGCCTGAAAGACTAACACCAATCCACAGGTTTACCTTACGCCTACGCGAACTGCGAAGCTTTCTAACCAAGCAGGCCCGAAGAGCTGGTGGATGATGAAGTTTAAATAGGTGGCACTAGAAATGGAAAAGCACCACGGGTATGTGGTGCTTTATCTGTTTTGCGTATTTTTGTAGTGTAATATGCAATATATCTTGCACTAATTAAAGCCTACACAAACAGCATAATCATGTCAATATTTATCTATTATATTGTTTTAATTTTCTTTTTAATAAATGCTGAAATATCATCTAAGCCGCCCTTTGCATCGGAAAGGATGTCGTTATGTTCCTTTAGAGGCTTTTCAAACAAGGTTCCTGCAATATAAAACAAAGACCATACGCATGCCTCCCAGGTTAATGTGTCCCATTGAGACTCATCAGCTAGGTTAAGTTCTTTGTAGCTTTCCTCCTTGACCATTTTCGCATAGTGAAATGATAGCGAGGTTAGCATGCCCAAGTAATGGTAAAATGTCAGCTGACCGTTATCCTCGATATCTTTAGCGGTGAAAACAAGTAAATCATCGAGCTTCTTTACAGTTACCTTTTGCTGAGGAATATCTTTTTTCAACACGGAAAACAAGTTTTCTTCATTGGCGAGATGCTGCAGACAAATCAGTGACAATCTTCTCATCTGGGGAAGGTGCGGGTGGTATTGAGGGTGTATGTTATTTTCATACTCCTCACACTTTTTTGAGATCGCTTTTTCTAGTTGAGATAGCGTGAACTCGCTCATATAAAACTTCCTTTTGACACAAGACACCAAAATGCACTACCATTTCGCGCATACAGGTCAATTAAAAAAAATAAAACATAGCATGGATAAAGAAGATATCAACAACGGCACCATGACTACCGACCCGTCCCTTCAGGAGCTTCCTGACATTGACGACTCTGGCACCTATTGGATTGTCAAAGCACCAGAGCATGGATTTAAACAGGCCAATGTAATTGGGTTTGACTCTGACTTTAATTATCAATACAGCGAGCACGGCAATATCTATTGCGGTAATTGCCAAAGGTATCAATACTACGAATACCTCAACCAAGTAAGTTCTTGCATAAAATGTCATGCGCCATTTAAAGCTGGTGCATGGTTTAACAAACATACCTATCAGGTTGAAGTGAATGGCATATTAGAGAAAAATGGACTGAATTACGAAGATGCAGTTTCATTTGCCTCAAAGAAGCGTTCGCCGGAAAACTCTATTTACATTAGCTACGAAGCAAAACTTTAACACTGCCGCATTATGCGGCAATGTTGTTATAACCTTCTGTCATTGCTTGAATTTGAATACCCAACCTTTTGTAAAAGCTGTCATAGCCTAACTCTACAGCCAACGTATATTCACCACCATTCAACAGCGTTCCATATATTGGGCTGCTCGCATATTGAAAATACATTGAATCAAACGTAAAGCCGGTTGAATCCTTAAATTTAATTTTAACATGTTCTTTGTTTTGCCCTTTCAGCTCAAATCTAACGACTTTTACGTTTAAAGCAAAAACCGGCGCATCGAACTTTTGACCATATGGGTCAAGCTTGTTCAAAACTTCTAATACATTCATCGAACGCAATGAAGGCAGCAGGTCTTTCCCAAGAACATGGTCAACTAAAACAAACGGTTTAAAGTCTTCCTCCAAATCAAAACCTTTCTCTAAAGCTTGCTCTTTCACGCCTTTATCAAACGCTTCGGCAAACTCAGGCAGACCAGAAACTAACAACTTTTTCACGCCAAGCGCCATTTTATGGCCACCAAATACAAATGGCATACCATCGTCTTTCATATCTTGAAGCACTTCGTTGATATGAATACCATCAATACTACGTCCAGAGGCAGAAAGCTCTCTTGATTGGTTATCTTCACTTTCTCTGTCAACTGGTGCAAACATGATCACTGGGCAGTTGAAACGCTCTTTGATGCGAGAGGCCACAATACCATGGATACCATGATTGCCATCCGGCAAGTAAATAGTAAAAGCACGCTTACCCTCTTCATAATACTGGTGCGAAGCCTGAACTAATGCTTCCTTTAGCATCGCCTTTTCTTCATCTTTACGTCGATTATTACGCTTCGTTAATCTCTCGAAATAATAAATTGCATCTTCTTCGGTTTTTGCCATCAAGAAATTAACAGCCGTCATACCGTCCCCACCAGTCCTGGAGTCAGCATTAATACGTGGCGCCAACGAGAACGCGATATCTTTGGTAGAAATAATCTGATCTGGGGTCGAGATGTTATCTTTTATTACTTTAAACGCAGGAATTATTCCTTTTTGCAAAGCACTTTTACCATAACGAATGATAAAACGGTTAATTTCACTGCGCAACGACACGCAGTCAGCAATAGTTGCCATACATGCGAACGGGATTAACCCTTCTATTCTAGGCACTTTTTTGTCAGAACCTATTTCTTGGTAATGCTTCTCTAAATACAGACGCGTTTGCACGCACAAAAATAACGCTACAACGCAGCCGCAGATTGTCTTGTCATAGAAGTTACAATCCTTTTGTTGAGGGTTGACGAAAGCAAAGGCATCACGACCAGCATCATCTGTGTTGATTTCGTGGTGGTCGGTAATGATCACATCACAGTTTTCAACGCCTCGCGATTTCATATATTTTTTATATGACAATGTTTGAGCGTTATCATTTGAGCCTTGGTCGGCGGTAATGAGCAAGGTAGGTGGATTATCAACATCATACTGCAAAATGACGTCTAACGCTTTAGGATTAAAGCCATAGCCAAATTCCAAGCGCTTATTGACGTGTAAGCGGATATTTTCCTCTTTCGCACCAAAGTACTCGACTAACGCTGATTTCAGTACAACACCAGAGCTAATTCCATCAACATCGAAGTCAACACACAGGGCAATAACCTCATCGTTTAAAATCGCCTGAGAAACACGCTCTGCTGCTTTATTAAGATCCTTCATATGCATTAACTTATCAGCCACATCTTTAAGGCTTGGACGTAACATAGAAGGGATGTCATCACTTGGGGTTAAGCGATTCGCGGCAATTATGGAAACAATCTCTGGCTCCCCTAGAGCACGGACTTTCTCCAAAACACTTGGGTCTTGTTTGCGTAATTTCATCTGAACGGTTGGGGATTTGACCTGTTCCATAAACAATCTCTTGATTAATATTTTGTATGTTATATTATATGTGAATCTTAAGTCAAAAACAAGCTTATTTTATCATTATGAAAGATTCATTCACCCTTAGCGAGATAATTGAAGGCAAGATAAAACTTCCCTCAACCAAGGTTGTTCCACTTGAAACATCCAACCAAGAGAAGCGTAATGGCTCTATGCCTCAGTATCTCTACTTTGCTGTAGCAGCGATGGTATTACGCGGCATGGGGAAGCAGAAGATGGATCCTAGCTTACACATCAAAGAGCACAAGAATTATAGCCGATTAATTGCAGCTGACTTTCAATCTGAAATAAAAAAGCGCCTATTCAAAGAGGCCGAACAAGCTCAGCACATTATTGACCAGCAGGAATCGGTACAGAAAGGTGATTTTTCTAAGTTGATCCAGGCGAGATTACTACACTGGGTAACGTCGTCAACAAGAGAGTTCATTCCTGACGATTATCTCATGCGGGAAAAAGACAGCATCAATGCTGGCAAGGACATCCCAATGCTGACAATTCCTAGTGCACTTATGATCCCTTTAACCTTCTTCCTTGGAACCGACAAAAACGCTAGAGTGTACGTAATTCAGGTCGCAAAAGAATTACACAAGAAGACTGAAAATAATAGTGATGAAAAACGGACTTGGTCTCGTACGGTGCATAACAAGATAATGTATGACCTTATTGAGTGGCATAGAACACCAGAGGAGATATTAAGAAATATCCCCTCTTTGAACCATACACCTATACCTAACTCTTTACTAAAATAGCTTCATTTGTGTAGGCGACCCTGTATACATGGGTCGCTTATCTTCCTTCACAGGAGTTGATTCAACTTTAGGCTTCACAGAGCTATCACTCGGCTTCACATTATCAACCTTCACAACTTCCTCGGCATGTTCGAGTTCATTGTCTTCACCAAAGATTGCTAAAGTTGCTTTCTTCATTCTCTCTTTGAGAGCTTCAAGCTCTAGCGGCGATAACTCAGGCTCAGGACCACGGTAATTCCAATCTAACGTTTGCATTGCTTGCGCGGCGTTAACCATAGGTGTATCAAGCCCTAAAGTTAAGCTTGACGCTGGGGTATGCTGAGCAAGCTTCATCAAAGGGTCTACCATTTCTTTAGAATGCTGCTCTGTTTTCTCGTCAAAGAACGCCTTTAACTCCTGGCTTTGCGATTGAATCTCTTCTGGAACGCTCACTTCATAAGCGGCACCACGTAGCTTTAATAACCCTTTTGCGATATTAGAAATATGAGTATCAACCGGCGACACCCCCTTCAATAACAAATCAGACTCTGAATAGCCTACGGGGACGCATACTTCATGGGCAGACCCGCGACCCGATACTGTCATATGCACGAAACCACCTACACGACTGTCGGAAAGAGTTCTCACATGCACATCATTAATAAGGGCATTAACTAATATTTCTTTAACTTCATCTTTAACCTCAGTACGAGAATCTTGGGTGGAGCTGCATAGCGTTGCAATTATTGGACTGTTTATTTCGTTTAGTCCGTCATAGCTCCTACTGTACTGAGCTGACCTAATACCATTAATTCCGCGAATCGCTTCTGACCACATATTTCTTGTCAGTAGATTATCTTCTAGCATTTTAACTTTCATACTAGATAGGAAATCAGAAACTTTATTATCAGGCAGTAAATTCGCCTCATATGCCTCTTTTAGTACTGATGTAGCTAGCGACAAAACCGTTATCTGCATTGCCGTATCGGCATCTATTTCTTGCACGCCACTAATCTTTTGACGGCAATCTCTCAAGGCTGATAAACCATGTGCCAAGTCAGCTTTTTGGCCGGACAGCAACTCATATAAATAGTCTATGCGACTCTTATTAATTGCATTAAAATGCTGCACAACAGGAAGCTCATCTATTTTTAACGTTTCACTGACACCTATCTCACGGAAGATCTCTTTAACAACATTGCTTAGCGCATCACGCTCACTTAGCAATGAAGCTTCCAAAGCACCCGTATTGCAAATCTTATGGGTAAGTGGAGTGTGCTCTATTGGCATGTAAGCTATGTTCTCTAATGCATTGTGTTCTTGATGCTTATAAAGAGTTGACGCCACCTCTCTATTATTAACTGCAGGAGCTTGCCCGCGAACTACATTTGAAGCAAACGCCAATGCTTTAACTGGCATGAAAGTATTTTTGGGATGGTATTCTGGCAAATTTGCCAAAGCCCCTTTCAATAGTTCCAACGTTTCTGCCCACGAACTTTCACATTCACGACGATTGCTAACACTTTTCCATTCTGCGGCCTTATGCTGGCTCGCTTGAACAAACACACGGTTAGGTTCTGCGTCATTGAGCTTTTGAAGCATTCGACGCTCTTTTCTTAAGCTGCTTACACTCTCTCCAGATATTCTAGGATAAGCATCCACAACGGCCTTAAGCCCTCTAATATCAGCGCTGCACTCATTTTTTACAGCAGAATCTATGACAGAGCGCAGTGCTATGAACTGGGCATTCAGTCCAATCCGATCCATACTTCCTTTAGGAGTTTTGCGATACAACACATCCATATCTTCTGCGAAGTGGAAACCAAACTCACCGGGCAGGAACAAATCTTTCTCAAGTCCAATTTCAATTAACTGCCCCATTTTTTCTGGCGCAGTTGGCAACGAGTGCCATGACTTTCTACGTTTATCCACATCACTGATGCCTTGATGATACTGGTACCGCTTAGCATCGTTCAGCTGTTTACTGGTCACCACCTTCTCGTTAACACCATTCATACTGTTAATTAAGCGCTGCTCAGTATCTGGATGAGGGGTGTAATAGAAACCGTGCGAATAATCTCGCACTAATGCAAGCTCTTCACTCGACCAACCCGACATGTCAAAATAAGCAGGTGCAGACAGGTATGTAGACAAGTCTTTTGCCACTTTTACGTAATAGTTAACGTCGTTACCTAGAAGCAATGTTTCTTCTTTTTCGTCAACGTAGGGCGTAATATCGTGAACGCTGGCAAAGCCTTTGATGCCAATATGTTCAAATTTACCATCGATCGCCTGTGACAAAAATGCGTTGAACGTGTCGCCCGCCTTGATCATCGTGTATAGCTTTTCTTTACTCACCTGGTCTACTTCATTGGCGATATATGAGAAAAAAGACTCATTCACTTGACTTAGTACAAGGTCTTTAGAAACTTCACCACCAGAGGCTCTTATCTTATTAACCTTTTCAACAAACCAGTTTTGCGTTAACAGATCATTATTGGCGATATATTCGTTAATAATTGGCGCGATAAAAGTAGGGAACTCTTCATTTAGAAGTGAATTAGAGAGTGTTTCTATCGTATTTTCACGCACCAAATCTTGATGCCTAAAGTCAGCATAACCTTGGAAATCAGCTAAGCCTGATATTGCCGTAGCCAGCGCTTGCTTCGTCACATCATCCTTATTAAACCATGACGACATTTCAGAGCTATTCAAAAATGCTTTATCAACCAAATGAAGCAGCTCTGCATAATGTTGGTCGACACCGTTTTCCTTAGCTTGCTTTTTTACCGCTCGTAAGGTTTTATCAGCGTCAAGGTCATATGCTCGATAAAATCCTTTCAAAGCCAGTTCTAACGTCTCTTTATTCTCCCCCTCAGGCAACTGAGACAGTAAAACGTCCATACGCTGTGAAATGGCACCATCAAGCGATAAAGACGTCACACCGTCCTTTAGAGAGGCTGTATCGATACCCACCATCTTTGCTTTACGTGTAACATCGGCTTGCTCTATACGTAACCGTTCATCAGCTTGAAAAGCAACGATAGCTTTTTTTGTCGTCTGCAGATCTGCACCAGGCATAACCGGGAGTTTATTTTTCTTCACATATTCATCAAGCAAAGATTTAAACTTTGCATTAACTCGACCTTTTTCCCACTCTTTAACTTTCGAGAAGATCATGTCTGGTGTATCATCAACGCTGAACTCAACTTGGTTCAGTATGTAACCTACTTCACTCAGCCTGGCGATAACTTCTCTATCATTCCCCAAGTAATCAGCGTAACGCTGGCCATAAGCCTTAGCAATTGAGCGAAGGTCTAGCTTATCTCTGAAATGCTTAACCATTCTAGGTCGTATGGCTGCATTAGGCGCATCTGGCGTATCAGCGTAATGCCCAAGCTCATGAGCTAGTGATGTCGGCGCACGAACGTCTACAGCAACGATTTCCAACTTAGAACTTGAATAACCAAACTCCTCAGAGATTGAAAGTACACCGTTAGCATCTCGTTTGGCGAAAAGACCAGACGCACCGTAATTACCAAGTTTTCGACTTTTTAGTTCAAATGGACTGATGTTTGATAACTTCATCTCTTTGATCGACTGAAGCATATCCCTGAATTTAACAATGTCAGTGTCAGGGTCTATTTCCATCGCATTTAAGAAAGGCATTTCGTCGAAGAGCTTCTTGACCTCCGTCATCGCTTTTGGCTCTTTTTTATGGCTAGAAGCAATACGCTGATTATTAGATTCGTCTTCATTTCGTGTTAAGAATGTACTTGATAGCGTTGTACCATCAATCATTGCACGACCACCGTAGACAACCTCATCGACTTTTCGTTTTGTTTCGCCGTCCATCGCTTGTCGGATCTCAAAACTCTTCTCAGCTATCTGAAGCATTTCTTTGGCAATAACTCCAACCCGGTCTAACGACTGCACTCTTGCCGCTTCCTCTAGGCGTTCCATAAAAGGCGTACTCTGAGGATCAAGGTCACTTTGACCTTCTAACTTCAAAAGCTTATGAAATTTATCAAATTCACTATAGCTTCGACCACTCATTGCATTTTCATAAACAGCTTCACGAACATCTGAATTCTTCATGTCACTGTAAAAACCCTTGCCTACAAGCAAGGTAACGCCCATCATTTTCAATTGACCAGCAGTGTTGATAGGGAATACGTCGCGAAGGTCTACCTCACCACCATCAAGCTCTTGGCATCGACCTGTTATAGGGTCTGTTTTACTCAAAACTTGAGACAAGGTGTTAATGTATTTCACCGACTTCGACATATCTCTCGAAAACGCATCAAAAACATCAAGCAATGATCCCCCTTGCTGCAAACTCATTAGATTATCATTAACCATGGGGGTGTCGCTTGAAGCTAAGAACGCAGATGCACGCATCACCTCGTTTTTCAAGCGTCTAAAATTCTCAAGCGTGTCGGTTGTGATGGAAAACATAATAACTCCTTCGGTGTGATAACTTCATAGTATCAAAAACACCAAAATTGGGCGGTTTGCCTATTTTATCATTATGAGAATTTGATGCGAATCTTAGGACACATAAAAGTATCATGCACCCTTGCCGCTACAAGCTTCTTCCTTGGGACATACATGGGTTATGAATACGACACTGTATTAACCTTGTCGGTAATGTTGGCCATAGGCTCATTCGCCCCTGACATTATAGAGCTAGGTATCATAGAACACAGGACTTACACCCACTATCATCCTTACTACACTGTGATTGTGATTGCGTCTTGGTATGCTTATCAAGATGAGTTTATTGATGAGATTGCGTTCTTGACATCCTCCCCCACCTAATTCGGTGGGGGATTCCCATTGCATGGGCGCACACTAAATTGCTTTAGGTGCAAGTTCCTGATTCATCAAGCAGCTAACGCCGACTCTCCACAGGCTAACAATCGGTGTCCCCGATCTAAAATATTTAATGCGCCAACAATATCCGCATTGTTGGTGTAACCACACTCGACACACTCAAAATGCGCTTGTGTCTTGCGGTTATCTCTCGATACATGACCACAATAAGGGCAAGTTTGGCTTGTGTATTGCGCTGGTACAGCAACAACTAAGCCGCCATTCCATAACTGCTTATACTCAAGTTGTCTTCTGAACTCATACCAACCTTGATCGATTATTGATTTATTCAGTCCTGACTTGGCTTTCACGCTCTTGCCGTGTGATTCTGCATTACCTTTCGCTGATTTAGACATGTTCGATACACGTAAGTCCTCAATCGCTATCATTGCGTGGTTCTTGCTGATTAGAGTTGAAGCTTTGTGTAGGTAGTCTTTGCGGCAATTCGCAATGAGAGTGTGTAGCTTTTGAATTTTGGCTTTCTGCTTCTGCCAATTGGCTGAAAATTTAACTTTTCTTGATAGCTTGCGCTGTTCAATAGCCAAACGCTTTTCATGCTTACGGAATGCGTTAAGCGGTTTTAGGTACGAGCCGTCAGACAGCGTGATGAACTTGGCAACGCCCATATCAATACCAACGGCAGATGTAGAGCTATGCTTAGTCTCATCAATATCTTGCTCTACTTGGAACGAGATATACCAGTGACCTGATTTAAAGCTCACAGTGCAGTTCTTGATGTTGCCTTGTATTTCTTGAGACTTGCGGAACTTTAACCAACCGAGCTTGCTTGGTAGTTTCACTCGCTTGCCGTCTAGTTCACAGTATTTGTTGAAGTTTACAAAGCGGATTGAGTCTTGGTTTTTGCCTTTTTTCTTAAATCTAGGTTTATCAGCCGCAAGTGATTTATCAAAGCATCGCATCCAAGCACCATGCAAATCTTTGAGTTTTTGCTGTAGGTTATCGGTGTACGCTTCTTTGAGCCAAGAAAGATCTTCTTCTTTCTTCCACTGCGTAACCAGTCTATTCAGCTCAAAAGCACTTGGAATCTTCTCACCAGACTCCAACTTACCTAGGCAGTGACGCAAGCCTTGATTCCACACAAAACGAGCATGACCGCAAAGCACAGCAAGCCTAGCCGCTTGGGATGCGGTAGGCTCTAGTCGAAACTTGTATGCTTTGCGTATTAACATGACAATCAGTGTGCATAGTGATAATGTACTTATATTAGCCATTTACGCAGAGAATGCAATATCAGTGAGTGAAGAATTTAATAAAGGTCGACATAGTTGCTATTCACTACATTTACACATAGTTTTCGTAACAAAATACAGAAAGAAAGTGTTTGGTGATTTGCACTTACAAAGCCTTGAAGCCACATTTAGGGAGCTTTGCTTTGGTTTTGATGCGGAGCTAAAGGAATTTAACGGTGAGCCTGATCATGTTCACTTGCTAATATCGACATCCCCGAAAACACCTAGCGTTGCAAAGCTGGTTAATTCATTAAAAGCAACCAGTTCACGCAGGATTCGCAGAGAGTTTAATGATGTAGCTGGGGCTTTTGGTAAGAATGTTCTTTGGAGCCGCTCTTACTTTGCTGGAACATGCGGCGGTGCGCCATTAACAGTGATTCGCCAATACATCGAGCAACAGGATAGGCCGCATTAAGGTGCTATCGCACCTTTGGCTATTCCCCTCCCTGCTCTTTCGCAGGGAGTACCCTAGCCATTTAGGATGGCGCTTGTAGGCTATTCGATAGGCTCTTTAGTACACATCATATGCGACTGGCCCTACTACAAAGGCATACCTTTATTTTTACCCAAGAAAAGGGTTAAAGGTTTGGGATTAGAGTTTGGCCATGCGACAAATAAGATTATAGAGACGGGGGTTATGGTTGGGATTGTAGTGTTAGGTGGGTATTTGGCTTTGCAGCAATGAAGCTACAAAGCCATAAGGATAACTATTTTTTCAATAAGTAATTTAGTAGAGCCGCGTAATCATCAATTACATTATCTTTATCAAGACCCTCGTGCTTGATAAGGTATTTACCATTAACAACAATCGATGGTACGCCCTGCAATAGTTCGCGCTCAAATAAGTCTTTTTGGATAGCATGCATATCTTCACTGATTTTGAGTGTTTCAGGCGCATCCCAAAGCCTTTCAATCTCTGACGCATCAATACCACTGGTCGCTAAGATAGTTTTCACAGAAGTCTCTGAGCCCATCAGATCCTTTCTACGTTGGCGGTGAATGATATCAAACAGCGTAGACACCCCCATTTCTTTATCCGCTACAGACATCTGCTGCAACACCGCGAGTGCTCGCGTCAGTCTAACCTGGTCTGGGTTAACAGCCATAGATAGGCTATCCACATGGTTACGAGTAAAAGTACCGTCAGGTAGACTAGGCTTTACTGCTTTTGCTAAGCGTTCGTAGTTGTGACAATGAGGACAATAGAAAGAGAAAAACTCACGAACCTCAGGTTTCTTAGATGCGGGCGCGTCAATGATGTCGTAATGCACACCTTCTTTATACTCTACTTCGCCAGCAACGACGAAAGAAGATACAGCGCACAACATTATAGATAAGAGTAAAGCTTTCATACACATCCTTATTTAGCGGTTCTTTATAGTTAAAATTGTTTGCGTAATAAAACAAGCGGCCGTTATGCCTGTGAAAAGTGCTGACGCCATTACAAAGTAAGGCATTTCAATATTGAAAGCTGTCGCAATATCACCCGCACAACTTCCTGTTGCTGCAAACAAACTCGGTAACCATTCATCCAACTGTGGCAACCACTCAGGGAAAGGGGAACCACTTTCACAGACTGAAAATAAAAAGCTTAGTTCATTCTCATTTAGCGCTAGATGCTCACTTGCTATTCTATAAGCAAAGTATGCTGCGACAGATGATGCCACCATAAACATACTAGACACCGTAGATTTAAAAATGTAGCCACGCGGATAAATGGGGTCTGCCGACGAGATCACGAACCACCCTGATAGTGACAAGAAGCCGGTCAACAGCAGCAGCGAACGCTGTTGAATGCATTTAAAGCAGGGTGGCATTTCGAACATATATTGATAAAAAATAGCGGCGACAAAAAATATAAAAGGAACAACAAACGACGCCAACAACATGCGGTTTTTGTAAATCATAAATCAACCTTGTGATGTTAGCATTGGAAGCTGAGATTTAATTTTGTTGACTTCTTTATATCGGACGTTCGCTAAAATTTGTTGTTTCACGAACCCTTCCTGAGGCATTACTAGAAACACAATATCAACAATCTTTGCGCCACGTTTTTTAATGTGGACATGTGAATTAGGTATTTCTTGAATAACACCGCTCTTGTGAAGCTCTTCCAAAGCTTTTTCGACAATAGCTCTGCGCTTTGTGATGTTTGCAGGACAAGCATGCCCAGCATCGTTTAGCGTCATATTCATGGGTAGTGTAAAACTATTACCATTCCCTGATTTCATTGTAGCGTTACGCCATTTCTGTGAAATCATTTTATAGATATATCGAGACATTGGGCTTTTGAAAGACAAGCTCATTGAGCAATTGTAAGAGCGATAATCACCGGTGATGATTTTCTGTGAAGCTTGCTCTGAAAGTGTTACTTCAACAACAGCTTCACTTTTAATTGGTGTATTTTCATCTACACGCTCTAGGAAACCGAGTTCAGCAATGTAACTAAATTCTTTGTCTACACGATTAAACCACTTTTTACCAACTTCAACATTTACCGATGAGAACCGACGATAAGTCGCTCTGCGAAGTACACGCAAAGCCTCTGTCAGCTCACTTACACGGTAAGACTTTTTCATTGCTTCAAGGCGTTTTCTCAGTTGATACATTGTGAAGATGACTTTGATGGCACCCGTTTCGCTATGCAGATAACCTGGTTCACCACGTTCCCACGAAAATACGCCATTTCTTGCGAAGTCAATTATGACCTCTTCAACGAGGGCTTCTCTTGTGCTTGGGTAAACATATTTTCTACCTTGAAACGAACCGTCTTCACCATCTAGTTCAGCAGGGCGAATTTGAAAAACTTGCTTCTCACCCACTACGATTTCTTTGTAGGGATTCACGGCGTGCTCTTCAGGTGTGAAGAATTTTTTACTCATGGCATGCAAGAATCTCGGTAGCTGATCGTAATCAACCAAAGAGTTTCCAGAATTGTCTTTTGCTGAGAAAAGGGTCAATTGCGCTTCGTGCACTTGTTTTTCAGATACAGATATTTTCAATTTCAAATTCTCACAACTACGTAGCCCATCATGGGTCATTTCGTAATATATCGGCAGCACATAATGACACATGAGCGCTCATTTACAAAATATTTTGTAATTTAATTTGTTTGTTATTTTTTTTGCAAAAGGGAATACAGTAAAGAAAATAAAAGGATTTTTTACTATATAGTTTACTACTATATATAGTAAAGGAAGGGCGAAAGAAAGCATTAATATCAACCGGTTAAGTTAAAAACTTTACCTCAAACCCCCTATCAACTTTTCCCCTTTCCCCCTAAAACTTTTCCCCTTTCCCCCTTTTGAGTTTTAGTTTTTTAACAGGTTATAAATACACTTATACACAGAAAATGATGGATCCTAAGGGGGATCGCGGCAATTTTTAGCGGTTTGATCCGAAACTTTTCCCCTTTCCCCCTAAACTTTCCCCCTTTCCCCCTATGTATTTCCGAGATCCCCTTATAACTTTTCCCCTTTCCCCCCACTATTTTGGGGCTTATCCACATGATGTTAACAGGTGGATTTGGACGCCAGATCCTCCCTCTTAATGCAAAAAACACAAAAGGAATGTAAAAATAGAGCAAAAAAAAAGAGCGCAACTACGTGCACTCTTTTAATTTAATTTTATCATTTTGCGTTTAATATGTAGCTAAAAGCTCCTTGGCTGGAACACGATTACCAGTGGATGATGATATCGTTCGTGGCGCTGAAAAGCGGTATTGTTTTGCATTTTTATAAAGGTTGCGTGTGAATGGCGTGGAGTGATTGGACACTACAACACGCTGTCCGCTCATTGCAGCCTGCTCACACAATGTGGCTAACTTCATATGCTCTATTGCTCCAAAACCATTGGATTGATAGCTGGCGAAGTTTGCAGTCTCCGTTAGAGGTGAGTATGGAGGGTCACAATATTTACAAACGTCAACTCGACTATTAGATAGGTCGTTAAACATTTTCTCATAGTGAAGCGCGCTGAAAGTGAATCTATGGCACTGTGAAGCAAAATAAAGCAACTCTGACTCAGGGAAATATGGCTTTTTATAACGGCCAAATGGAGCGTTAAAGTGACCTTTACTATTAAAGCGTATCAATGCATTAAAACTATGTCTTGATAGATAAAAAAGTAAAGCCGCACGACGCCTTGAGTCTGTTTCTTCGTTGAATTCAGAGCGATATTTATAGTAGGTGTCAGCATGATTATTATCGCTGATAAAAAAGCTTTCTAGCTCAGTAATGAAGGTGTCGCTATCATTTTTTAATAGCTTATAAAATGCAATCAAATCTTGATTCAAGTCATTAAAATGTACGGTATCAAAGTCTGCATTTAAGCCGACGACACATGACCCGGCAAAGACATCCACCAAGTGCTTTCCAGAGCCTAGTCGCCTTAATACTTTATCTAAGATAAGCCTTTTGCTACCTGGATATTTAACAGGACTTCGGTTCACTCTACCACCACTTCTCATTATGTTACTTAATTAATATCACACTGCAGGGACTTTCATGACAATGATGTTATGTTTACTACAATACTACTAGGGAGAATTGTATCATTATGATAAAAAAACGCACGTTATTATTTGCTTCATTTGCGACTCTTGGGCTGCTTAGCGCTTGCTCAACCAAGCCCGTTTATATGCCTGATAACGCCCTAATGGGAAAGCACATTATTAGCCATGGAAACACCGGAACTGTCACTGCTTATGCCGATACGGTCAATCATACTATTAAAGAGCAAACCCGAACGTTGCCGGTAACCACATTCTCTTACGGAAGCACCACACACATTCAGGCCAATCTACTTAATGTTACTGATGACGGCGAATTTGATGTGGAAATGACAAACGTTTTAGAAGCGCTGGTGAACGTCGCAAAAGAGCATCATAATATTGGGATAGATGTGAGATACGCACTATCTGGCGACATGGAAGAAGAGCTAGTAGATGAAACAAAATCCCACCTGCAGGGTAATGTAAATCACCTCTCTTTGACTAACGTAAAAAATCAAGATGCGCTAAATGTCCAAAAGCCATTTACTAGCACACCTGATGTTATTACATTTATAATTTATCCAACAAACCTTCCGGCACCTAAATAGGCGCCGGTAAGTCTTCAATTAATCCTAACAATTCTGCTTTCCTAACCGGTACGAAATTTCCCTTCCTAGCTCTAGGGTAGGCATAGTGTTCAATATCATCTTTTTTAACTTTGAATGGCTTACGTCCAGCCATTTCGATATAAAACGGATGTTCATCCCTCAGCGCCACTATACCTACAATATGGTCATCGGATGCCAAACTCATCAATTTAACCCCCTTCCCTTTCGAGAGCTCCTTGATTTCTGAGACGTTGATGACCAATAACTTGCCAGATTTCGTCAGCATTGCCACTTTTTGTTTGCCGTTAACCAAGACCGGGGGTAACTGCCTGGCACCGTACAGTGATAAACATTCCTTCCCTTTTGTGGCTCGTGTTATCAAGTTACTTGAATCGCAAACAAAGCCGTACCCAGCATCAGTAGCAAACAACACCTGCATTTCATCTTGATGACTAAAATACTTATAAGGAGAATCCCCTTCGGCAAGCTTTATATGTTTTACTATTGGTTCCCCAGTAGTATTGGCATTTGGCAATACATCGTTATCAACATTGAACACCCTCCCCTCTTTTGAAATAACGACAGTCACTTTATCTGTCATGCTCTCAAATGATGTTAATAGACCATCGCCATCTTTAAATCGCGTTTGCGACACATCGAGGTTGTGACCTTTCATCGTTTTCAACCATCCTTTATTTGAAACGGCAACGGTAACTTCTGTTGCAGGACCTTTCTCAATGGATTGTATACTGGCGACTGTTTCTTGATTCTCGTCTTCAATGATAGTTCGACGTTCGTCACCAAACTCCTTTTTCCAAAAACGTAGTTGTTTGACCATATGCTTGGTCATTACGCTTTTATTGTTTAGCAAGTTATCCTTTATATTCCTCTGAGCATTCAACTCGTCCATCTCTTTTTCAATGGCGAGCTTCTCGAGCTTGGCAAGTTGCTTGAGTCGCATGTCGAGAATTGCTTGTGCTTGAATTTCTGTTAGGCCAAACACTTCCATTAGATCGGATAGAGGCTCATCGGCTTCACGAATAACTCGGATAACTTCATCAATATCCAAATAAGCTATCATCATCCCTTCAAGGATGTGCAGCCGGTCTTCTATTTTTTTCAACTCGAACGCTGTTTGGCGAACCAATACCTCTCTTCGGTAAGTCAGCCACTCATCAAGGATAGTCATTATACCTTTCGTTTCTGGCTTCCCATCTAACCCGAGCATGTTCATATTGAACTTTTGGATTTTCTCTAGCGAAGTACGACTATATAAGAAAGCCATAATCTGTTCAGGGCTTAGTGATTTATCTTTAGGGGTAAGAACAATCCTGACAGGTGTATTCTCATCATGCTCATCATCTAAAGCGTTAAGCAGTTTTTTCTCATCAGCTGCTTTATATATCTCTTCAATACAACGCCCCATCATCACCTGATATGGGATGTCTGTGATAACGATATTACCATCTTCTACAGTATAACTAGCTCTAACCTTGTACTTCCCACGGCCTGTCATGTACATCTTTTTAAGTTCAGATGGGGAAATTAAAACGCGACCACCTGTAGGCAAGTCAGGGCCTTTTATATGCGACAAGATCGCATCAATATCTACGGACTTGCCCGTAAGCATTTCAACACAGGCATCAATAATCTCACTAATATTGTGACTAGGTATGTCACTAGCCATGCCTACTGCAATCCCCGTGGTTCCATTTATAATTGAAAGTGGAACTTGCGATGGCAATACAACGGGTTCTTGTAAAGTACCATCAAAATTGAGATTCCAGTCAATGGTGTTGGACTTCATATCCGTCAATAGCACTTGCGCAAATGGAGTAAGCTTCGCTTCTGTATAACGCATTGCAGCAAATGACATTGGATCATCCAACGAACCCCAATTCCCTTGACCATCTATTAATGGATAACGAGTCTTAAAGCTTTGCGACATCAGCACCATTGCTTCATAACAGGCTGTGTCACCATGTGGATGATACTTACCTAACACATCCCCTACCGTTCTAGCTGACTTCTTATATTTAGATGTGTGGTCAAGACGAAGCTGTGACATTGCATACAAAATGCGGCGATGAACAGGCTTCAAGCCATCTGAAATACGAGGAAGTGATCTGTTTATTATCGCGTACATTGCATAATTCAAGTATGACTGGTTAGAAAACGCCTCTGCTGACATCTTCTCTGTATAAGCATCAAAAACTTCCATGTTATTCTCCTATGTCCGCTTTTAATGCAGACTCTTGCAACCAATTAAACCTATCCCCTGCCCTTCTTTTAGCAAGCAACATAGACATCACTTCATCGCAGTGGGCACCATCATTGATAGTCAACTGTATTAGTCGTCTTGAATCAGGGTGCATCGTTGTGTCTCTCAACTGTGATGGGTTCATCTCGCCTAGGCCTTTAAACCGCTGAACCACAGGTGTAGCGCGCTTGTCATTCTTTTTGATCACATCGTCTCTTTCTTTATCATCTAGCGCATAAAAGGTTTCTTTCCCGATATCTATTCTATATAGCGGAGGAATGGCAATGAAGATCCTACCTTGTTCAACCAATGGTCGGAAATGCCTAACGAAAAGGCACGTTAGTAGCGTGGCAATATGATATCCATCATCGTCGGCATCACAGAGGACACATATTTTCCCATATCGTAATCCCGACATTTCAGTTGTATTCGGGTCGACGCCTATCGCAGTAGCGATGTCTGCAACTTCTTTACTTTCAAATAGCTTGCTAGGGCTTACTTCCCATGTGTTTAGGATTTTACCGCGCAGGGGCATGATAGCTTGGTTATCACGATTTCTAGCTTGCTTTGCACTGCCTCCCGCTGAATCACCTTCAACCAAAAACAATTCAGCGTCATCACGTATTTTAGTTTTGCAGTCCGTTAACTTACCTGGCAACGTCATTACCTTACCGGCTTTTTTCCGCACAACCTTTTGCGCACTACTTAGTCGTTTCTGGGCATTCTCAATTACATGCTGAACAATGAGCTTTCCTGCTTCTAGGTTTTCATTCATTGCGACAAGAAGAGAGTCTTTCACAATTCCTTGAACCAGCCTTGTAACTTCCCTAGAGGACAGGCGCTCTTTCGTTTGACCATCGAATTGAGGGTCAGGTAATTTCACAGATATGATGAACTGTACGTCTTTAAATACATCATCAGCTGTTATTTTTATGCCTTTAGGTAATCCAGAGTGGATATCGATGAAACCTGCAACAGCAGCATTCATACCTGCGCGCAATCCATTAACATGAGTTCCATGTAAGGGTGTTTCAATCATATTAACAAAACTTCGGTCTGATTTAAGATCATCGGGAGCCCAAACCGCACAGAGTTCAACTTCACTACCTTCACGGCTTCTTTCTATATGATAAAGGTATGAACCTACTGCCATCTCATGCCAAGACTGCGCCTTACAGTAATCTTCCAGCGACCCATTGTTAAAAAATACAGTTTCCTCCCCTGTACCTTCATTAACTAATATGAACTCTATACCTCGGCAAAAAATCGATTTGGCCTGCATTTTCTTAATTAGACTAGGCCAATGAAATGCTTCTTCATCAAAAAACTGCGGGTCAGGTTTAAAGGTTATTGACGTTCCAGTATCCTTCTTCCCTATTTTTGCTTTATCAGATAATTTCTCAGCCTTGTCTCCATTCTCATAAGCAAGATGTTGATGCAGGCCATTTCGAAAAATGTTTACATCTAATCGAGTAGACAGAGCATTTACAACTGATATACCAACACCATGCAGGCCACCGGAGAATGCGTAAGAGTCATTAGTAAACTTGCCCCCTGCATGTAATGTTTCTAAAATAACCTCAACAGCAGGTACGCCCTCCTCTGGATGAATATCAGTTGGTATTCCTCGACCATTATCTCTAACAGTCATCACATTACCTTCATGCAACGTGATTGTTATCTTGTTTGCGTAACCTGCCAATGCTTCATCAACACTATTATCAATAACTTCTTGAGCTAAATGGTTAGGATTCACAGTGTTCGTATACATGCCAGGTCTGCGCCTGACAGGTTCTATACCTTTAAGTACTTCTATATCTTTTGCGTTGTAGGCTTTTTCAGACATCTTATCCCCTATTAAACTTCTTGTAACAACACTAACTTTTCATACAGCCACGCTCTATCTGGCGGATGACAGATATTGACAACTTTTATACCAAGTTTCTGAGCGATGGTAATTTGTTCTGATGATTCACCAAAGACTTCAATCACACTTCCATCTGATGTGGTGGCGTAATCTTCATAGGCGCAAATGATGAAAGAAACATGTTCATCCATCCCCTGCCCCATCAACTTCATGATGATTACTGCTAGGTTAACTTTATCACAATCGACATAATGCAACATTGAGGTGGTCAAAGAGTCTATTTTTTTTCTTTGAACTTTTGATAGCCCACTATTCGATACAGTGTGATTACCGTCAGCTACACGCAGATTTTCAATCCATCCACTCTGGTAGACAACAACACCATCTGAACTTGGTGAATGCATCACGGACTGCTCAATATAACTAAGGTGGCTCAGTCTACATTTCATTCCTTTAGCTAAGAAGTAATCACAAGCGTCTATTATGGGCCCTAAATGCTCAACACTTGCTTCATCGCCAACTAATGTAAATGACAGCATACGATATCCCCTAAGAACAAATGTATAGTAACTACAATGACAGTTGATGAGTATACGTATGTAGAATAATATTGTACACAAATAGGTATGCATAGTTATTTTGTTAGTTACTAACACTTACTACTCCCCTCCCCTTTTAAATTTATTACAGTATTTTCATACTCAGGTTTGATTATCAATGTTGGGCAATCGAAGGTGTAGACCTGAGTCTACAGTTTTGGAAAAGGGTGAAAGTGTAGACCTGAGTCTACAGTTTT
>OJAV01000019.1_pt1 | contig 149176 bp, 126 predicted proteins | sample 1590081 | NCBI WGS metagenome assembly OJAV01 (sample SAMN05416852, study PRJEB24817) | seawater metagenome | isolation source: Sea water | place: Canada:Atlantic | collected 2013-07
CGCTCGTCGGCAGCGTCAGATGTGTATAAGAGACAGCCCCCACCGTCACCACCGCCCCCTCCGCCTTCACGGCCTCTACGCGATCACCGACCCGGCACTCACCCCGGACGAGCGCCTGTTGCCCGCCGCCGAAGCCGCCCTGCGCGGCGGCGCCCGGCTGCTGCAATACCGGGACAAGACCGCCAGCCCGGCTCAACGCGAATACCGGGCCGCCCAGCTACGCGCCTTGTGCCATCAGTATGGCACCCTGTTTATCGTCAATGATGACCCGGCCCTGGCCGCCCGCGTGGATGCCGATGGCGTGCACATCGGCCAGAGCGACGGCGGCATCAAGGCGGCCCGCGATCAGCTGGGCGACTCGCGGATTATCGGCGTCACCTGCCACGGCGATCTGGCATTGGCCGGGCAAGCTGCCGAAGCCGGCGCCGATTACCTGGCCATGGGCCGCTTCTTCACCTCGCAGACCAAACCCCAGGCGCCGCCGGCCTCACTGGCGGTGCTACGCCAGGCCTGCCAGCAGTTTCATCAACCCGTGGTAGCCATCGGCGGAGTGAATCCGGATAATGCGCCGCAACTGATCGACGCTGGCGCCGTGTCTGTGGCGGTCATTCATGCCCTGTTCGGGCACACCGACACGGCCTCCATCGAAGCCGCAGCACGCCGCTTCAGCGCCTGTTTCCCGGCCACCGCCGGACAGGCCATCCCAGAATAGATTCAACAGAGGACACACCATGAGCCGCAAGCACTCTGAACAGCTTTTCCGTCAGGCCCAGAAACACATTCCCGGCGGTGTGAATTCCCCGGTGCGGGCGTTCAAAAGCGTCGGCGGCACACCGGTGTTCTTCCATTCCGCCCGTGGCGCGTACCTGTTCGACGAAGACGACAATCAATACATCGATTACGTGGGCTCCTGGGGCCCCATGATCCTGGGCCATAACCACCCCCACGTGGTGGCCGCCGTGCAGGCGGCCGTACAGGAAGGGCTGAGCTTCGGCGCCCCCACCGCCACGGAAGTGGCCATGGCCGACAAGGTCTGCGAACTGGTGCCCTCCATGGACATGGTACGCATGGTCAACTCCGGCACAGAAGCCACCATGAGCGCCATCCGCCTGGCCCGCGGCTACACCGGCCGCAACAAGATCATCAAGTTTGAAGGTTGCTACCACGGGCACGTGGACAGCCTGCTGGTGAAAGCCGGCTCCGGCGCCATCGCCATTCCCGGCTCCCCCGGCGTACCGGAAGCCGTCACCGCGGACACCCTGGTGCTGAACTACAACGATGCCGCCAGCGTCACCCAGGCTTTCGAAGAACACGGCGACGACATCGCCGCCATCATCGTGGAGCCGGTGGCCGGCAACATGAACTGTGTCCCCGCCACCGAGAATTTCCTGCAGACCCTGCGCCAGCAGTGTGACAACAACGGCGCGGTGCTGATTTTCGATGAAGTCATGAGTGGTTTCCGGGTAGCGCTGGGCGGCGCCCAGGGCCATTACGGCATCACCCCGGACATGACCACCCTGGGCAAGATTGTCGGGGGCGGCATGCCGGTGGGCGCCTTTGGCGGCAAGCAGGCCATCATGGAGCATCTGGCACCGCTGGGGCCGGTCTACCAGGCGGGCACCCTGTCCGGTAACCCGGTGGCCATGGCTGCAGGCCTGGCGACGCTGAACCTGATCAGCGAGCCCGGTTTCCACGACGCGCTGACGGAAAAAACCACCCGCCTGCTGGAAGGCCTGACGGCCGCTGCCCATGCGCAAGGGGTGTCATTCACCACCGCACAGGCCGGCGCCATGTTCGGGCTGTTCTTCACCGACCAGAACCGTATCAGCAGCTTTGCGGAAGTGATGGCCTGCGACAGCGAGCGCTTCAACCGCTTCTTCCACGCCATGCTGGACCAGGGTATCTACCTGGCGCCCAGCGCGTTCGAAGCGGGCTTCGTGTCTGCGGCGCACAGCGACGACGATATCGAAGCAACCATCGCGGCGGCCCGCAAGGCGTTTGCGAAGATCTGAAAAAACAGGTTCGAGTTGCGAGCAGCGAGTTTCGAAAATCAAAAGCGGAAAACCACATTGTTTAAAGGTTTTCGCAACTCGTAACTCGCTTCTCGTTACTCCTTACTGCTTTTATCGCGGACTATCTCGGCCGGTTTTCCCCCGGTCAGCTTCAGCAAATCCTGCGGCGCCATGGCGATTTCCAGCCCGCGCCGGCCGGCACTCATGTAGATAATTTCGTGGGATTCCGCGCTGCCATCCAGATATAGCGGCAACCGTTTCTTCTGCCCCAGCGGGCTAATACCGCCCAGCACATAGCCGGTTAATCGTTGCGCCTTGTCCGCCGGACACATCTGCGCCTTCTTGCCACCGTGGGCACGGGCCAGATATTTCAGGTCCAGCTGATGGGCCACCGGCACCATGGCCACCACCGGCACGTCATCCACCAGCGCCATCAGCGTCTTGAACACCTGCTCCACTGGCAGACCCAAGGCCTCCGCCGCTTCCAACCCGTAGCTTTGCGCTTTCGGGTCGTGTTCGTAGCTATGCAGCGTAAACGCTACCTTGCCGCGCTTGGCCGCCTGCACCGCCGGTGTCATGCCTTGCGCGACTCCGGGTCACGCAGCGTCGCCGCCCGTTCGCGAGCCGCCTTCGCTCCGGCGGCATCGCCTTGCCGGTCCCGCGCGGTGGCCACCAATTCCCACAAACCGGCCTGATACTCCGGGTGGTCCGGCGCCAGACGCAGCGCTTTCAGGGCAAAGCCTTCCGCACCACGGGCGTCACCTTCAGTCAGGCGCAGGTCCGCCAGCTGCTTGTACAGCCAGGAGGAATCCGGGGCAATATTCAGCGCCCGCTCCAGATACCGTTCCGCCCGGGAATTATCCCCCTGCTGGCGCGCCTGCTCGGCACTGGTCAACAGACTCAGCGCCGGAGAGCCGTCCAATTCCTGGCTGGCCGTCATCGGTTCCTGCGGCTCGTCGACCACGGGTTTCACCGCACACCCCACCATAACGGCACTGATGAGCACCAATCGAACCAACCTTTGCATAAATAACATCCTGACCCCTATTTCCTTGATCGCAGGTTGAATTGAGCGGGCCACCGCAAACCGCATGGCGCTTAATCAAACAGGCCCTTGAACCACCCTTTGATGCCCTTGCCGGTTTGTTTCACTGTGCCACAACCATCGCTGTCTTCGGGAATCGACGCGGCCAGCATGGGGTAGCGGCGGGCATTGCCACAACCTTCTGCACTCACACGACGGCCGTCTTCATTCATCCATACCCATTCCACGCTGGGCGGCGGGTTTTGTGACAAGCTGCGCTGCGGCAGCTTGCCCATCAAGTTCGCCCACACCGGCAGGGCACCGCTGGAGCCGGTAATCCCCGCGTTTTTGTTGTCGTCACGGCCCACCCAGACCACCGCCAAATGATTGGCCGAGAAGCCGGCAAACCAGGCATCGCGGAAATCATCACTGGTACCGGTCTTGCCGGCCACTTTCAGGTCCGACGGTAATGCAGCGCGGGCGGCACGGGCGGTGCCTTCTTCCACGACCTGCTGCATGGCCCACTGGGTCAAGAAAGCCGGCCCGGCCTCCACCACTTCGTCGGTGCTCACCGGGTAACGGGCCAGCGGCTTGCCGTCCTTGTCCAGCACATCGGTAATAGAGCGCAGCCGGGTACTGAAGCCACCGGTGGCCAGCGGCTGATACATCATCGCCACTTCAAACGGGGTCAATTCCAGGCTCCCCAACAGAATACTCGGGTACAGCGGGATATTGCGGGTCACCCCCAGGGTCTTCATGGTGTCGGCCACCTTGTCCAGCCCCACATCCAGCCCCAGCCGCGCGGTGGCCTGGTTACGGGACAGGGCCAGCACATCCACCATGGGCATGGCGCCCTTGGCTTTCTTGTCGAAATTCTGGGGCGCCCACACGCTGCCATTGGGCAGCTTCACCTGAATCGGGCCGTCTTCCACCAAAGAGGCCAACGAGTAGGTTTCCGGTTGCTCAACCGCCGACAAGATCACCGCCGGCTTGGCCAGGGAGCCCATGGGTCGCTGAGCATCCAGTGCCCGGTTGAAACCCGCTTGGCGCGAGTCCCGGTTACTCACCAGCGCCAATACATCGCCTTGGGCCGGCGCCACCACAACCACGGCACCATTGAGTTTTTTCACCTGTTTCGGGTCGCGATGATCCAGATGCTCTTTCAGCGCCCCTTCCGAGGCCAGTTGCGCCAGCACATCCAGAGTGGAGTGAATATGCAGCCCTTCATCGCTGAGCACTTCCGGCGGGTAATCCCGCGCCAGCTGGCGGCGTACCAGGTCAATAAACGCCGGGAACGCATACAGCGCCGAGGCTCCGCGGGGCACCACTTCCAGCGGCCGGGCGCTGAACGTGTCGTAGTCCGCGCTGGACAAGGCACCTTCGTCACGGGCCACTTTCAATACGGTATTGCGACGCTCCATGGCCCGCTCCGGGCGGCGGCGCGGGTCGTACCAGCTGGGGCCTTTCAGCAGGGCCACCAGCGTCGCCAGCTGATGGGGCTCCAGCTCTTCCAGCGGTCGGCCGAACAGGAACTGCGCCCCCAGGCCCATGCCATGAATGGCGCGGGCGCCGTCCTGGCCGAGATAGACCTCATTCAGATAGGCCTCAAGAATCTGGTCCTTGCTGTAATGCAGCTCCAGCAGCAAGGCCATGGGCATTTCCATCAGCTTGCGCGACAGGGTCCGGTCGGAGCTGAGCCAGAAGTTTTTCACCAGCTGCTGGGTCAGGGTACTGCCGCCCTGCACCAGGCCGCCGGCCTTGATATTGGCCAGCATAGCGCGGCTCAGGCCGCGCAGGGAAATGCCATGGTGGTCGTAGAAACTGCGGTCTTCGGTGGCGATCAGCATGTCCACCAGCAACGGCGGCACTTTATCCAGCGGCACCAGCACCCGGTCCTCGGCGTGCTGGGGGTGGATGCTGCCGATCTGCAATGGCTCCAGGCGCGCCAGACGATCGCCGCCGGCTTCCAGGCTGCGAATCTGCCCCCCGGACAGGGACAGCCGGATACGCTCGGACTGCTCGCCGCCGTCGCTGTCATTGAAACCCCGGGTATGGATCAGCAGGGAATTGCCCTGCACCGCAAAACTGCCCGGCGTACTGGCCCGCGCATCACGCCGGTAGCGCATCAGGTCCAGCAGCTTGAGCATGTCATCGCGGGACAACACCCGGCCTTCATACAACTCCACCGGCCGGGCATAGACCCGTGCCGGCAGCTGCCAGGCATGGGAATCAAACCGCTCGCGCACCAGCGCATCCAGGTACGCCATGCCGGCGGCCCCGAGCACCAGGCACACCAGCCCAACCTTGGCAATAAATGACCAACTGAACCAGCGCCGGCGCTGGGCGGAGGGCTTCTTTTTTCTACTGGGTTGCCGCCGCGACTTTGCGGGGGACTTTTTCGCTTTTTTCGCCATGGGCCGGAGTATAGAGAAAAGTGTGGGTACTTTATGAGTGTAGGGGGAGAAATATGTTCCCCGGGGCGAAATACCCACACCAGGGGGGGTAGCCCCCGGCCCGCTGGCGTACAAATTTTGCATGCAGCGCCTGGCAGCCCATAATAGCCGCCCCTGCAATCCGGTTCGGAGCTTCCATGACAAAGAAATATGACGTTTACGCCCTCGGTAACGCCCTGGTAGACACGGAAATCGAGGTCAGCGACGCCTTCTTGGAGCGCATGGACGTGGGCAAGGGCCTGATGACACTGGTGGATGAAGCCCGCCAGGCGGAATTGATCGAAGCGCTGGCCAACGAAGCCGAGCCCCGCAAGCAGACCAGCGGTGGCTCCGCCTGCAACACGGTAGTCGCCACCCGCTACTTCGGCGGCAACAGTTACTACGCCTGCAAAGTGGCCGATGACGCCACCGGTACCATCTTCGTCGATGACCTGACCGCCGCCGGCGTGGACACCAACATGAACGGCCCGCGGGATTCCGGTGTTTCCGGCAAATGCCTGGTCATGCTGACGCCGGATGCCGAACGCACCATGAACACCTATCTAGGCATCTCCAGCCAGGTGTCCGATACCGAACTGGACGAAACTGCCATCGCCGCCAGCCAGTATGTTTATCTGGAAGGCTATCTGGTCAGTGGCGACAGCTCCCGCGCCGCCGCCGTCAGACTTCGCCAGCTGGCCGAACAGAACGGCGTGAAAACCTCGCTGACATTCTCCGACCCGGCCATGGTGCAGTTTTTCAAAGATGGCCTGAATGAAATGCTCGGCGAGCGTGTGGACCTGCTGTTCTGCAACGAAGCAGAAGCGACCAGCTTCACTGATACCGATAACGTGGACGCCGCCCTGGAAGCGCTCAAGCCCCGCTGTGGTTCCGCCGTGATTACTCTCGGCGCGGACGGCGCCCTGGTCTGGGACGGCGAACAGACGCACCGCATCGACCCGGTGCCGGTGAAAGCCATCGACAGTAACGGTGCCGGCGACATGTTTGCCGGCGCCTTCCTGTATGCCATTACTCACGGCCACGACTTTGCCGCTGCCGGTAAACTCGCCTCCGCCGCCGCCGCAAGGCTGGTCAGCGAATTTGGCCCGCGCCTCCCGGCAGAGGTCCACCAGGAACTTCGCAACGCCATTCTGGGCGAATAACCGCAGGGCGGCTATTTCTTCCCGACGACACAGCACCACGGAAACACCAAGACCATGGAACACATCTGCAACGTGAACGACATCGAGCACGAAAGTGCACGGGAATTTCAGAAAGACGGCCAGCCGATTGTCGTCGCCAGGTTCGATGGGCAGATTCACGCCTACATCAACTGGTGCCCGCACCTGGGCATCGAACTGAACTTCATGCCCGATGAATTCATGGACGGCGATAGCCAGTTCATCATGTGCGCCAACCACGGCGCCCTGTTCGAAGTGGAGACCGGCAATTGCCTGTCCGGCCCCTGTAGCGGCGACAAACTGATTCCCGTGCCGCTGGAAGTGCGTGGCGAAGAAGTCTGGCTCGGCGAGGTTCCCCAACCCGCATGAAAACAGAAAGCAGCCACCCCTTCGATTTACTGACCCCGGACTACATGCTGGATGCCGTCGATGCCGCCGGTTTTCTCAGCGATGGCCGGCTGCTGCAGCTGAACAGTTTTGAGAACCGGGTGTATCAGGTGGGCCAGGAAGACGGCTCGCCGGTGATCGTAAAATTCTACCGCCCGCACCGCTGGAGCGATGAACAAATCCTCGAAGAACATGCCTTCAGCCTGTTTCTGGCGGACCGGGACTTACCTGTGGTCGCCCCCATCGAGAACCACGGCACCAGCCTGTTCCATTGCGACGATTTTTCCTTCGCCGTCTTTCGGCGTGCCGGTGGCCACGCGCCCGAACTGGCCAACGATGATCACCTGGAACAGCTGGGGCGGACCCTGGCCCGCTGGCATACCTGCGGCAGTGATCGCCCCTACCAGACACGCCCGACCCTGCAGATCATCGACGATATCCGCACCGCCAGCACCTTTCTCACCAACGATGTTGTGGACCTGAACTACCGGGGACAATATCGGGATGTGACCGGCCAGATACTGGAAAAAGTGGAACAGCAACTGGCCGAGCACAGCTTCCCCTTACTGAACGTGCACGGTGACTGCCATACCGGCAACATCCTCTGGCGCGACGAACGCCCCCACTTCGTGGACCTGGACGACAGCCTGCGCGCGCCCGCCATGCAGGACATCTGGATGCTGCTGTCCGGTGAACACGACGAACAGCAACACCAACTACGGGTGCTCGCCCGTGGCTATGACACCTTCCTGCCGTTCCCCTGGAGCCAGACCGTCCTGATTGATCCGCTGCGCCTGCGCCGCATCATCAACTACGACGCCTGGCTGGCAAAACGCTGGGACGACCCGGCCTTCCCCCCCGCCTTCCCCTGGTTCGAATCCATGAATTACTGGGGCAATCAGGTGACCTTATTGCAACAGCAGCTGCGCAGTTTGCAGACCCCTCTGTAGAGGAAAACGCTTTTCTGCAGGAACGTCGCTCGCGGCGCGACAGGGCTGGCTCCGTGTTTTCTAAAGCCGCTGCTGTAGGAGTTCCTCTCGAGGGATGAACCCGAGCCCAAGCGAGGGAAAAGGCGAGGCAGGGGTGCCCCCCCGATCACTCTGGTTCACAGCAACGACGTTGCTGCCCCTACAGGCGTTTTCCACGCTAACGCGTGGTTCGTCCCTCGAGAGGAACTCCTACAACGCAATCGGCAAGGGTTTTTCCAGTTCGAACCCCTCAGCGGATAACGCCACCTTCCAGGCCAGCACCTCCACGCCTTTCTCTATCGCTTCGCGCAACAACTGCCCATAGCGCACATCAATTTCGTCCGCCGGGCGCGCGGCGGTGGCGCCGCTGTGTTGAACGCAAAAGAACAGCACCGCGCGTTTTCCCGACGCGACAACCGCCATCAGCGTCTGCAAGTGCTTCTGGCCCCGCTCGGTGACCGAATCCGGAAAGGCGATGACGCCGTCATCCTTGTCATCTGGCCCCGGACCCAGGGTGACGTTTTTCACTTCAATAAAGGTATGTGGGTCGGCCCGCTCGCCCAGCGCCAGGTCAAAGCGACTGTCCCCGTATTTCACCTCCCGCTCCACGCCACTGGTTGGATCCAGCACGGGAATCTGCCCGGCCCGCACCGCCTCTTCCACCAACGCATTGGGGCGGGCGGTATTGACCCCGGCCCAGTGGCCGTGAGCCACCTGCAAGGCTTCCAGGGTGTGGCGATATTTGCGTTTGGGGTTGCCGCTGTCGGAAATCAGCGCCTGCTGCGGCTCGCCCAACACGCAATTTTTCATGGACCCGGTATTCGGGCAATGCACGGTAATCTCGCTGCCATCGGCGCGAACCACATCCGCCATGAACCGTTTATAGCGACGCAATAGCGTCACCGCTTCCAGTGGGGGATCAAAGGTCACAGGGACTCCAGATAGTGTTCCAGACGATGCAGCGCATCCGTTAGCCGCGCCTCACTGCAGGTATAGGCCATGCGTACAAAGCGCCGGTGATCGTGGCCTTCACCGAAGTCCAGTCCCGGCGTCATGGCAACCTTGGCCTTTTCCAGCAAATCGGCACAAAAGGCAAAACTGTCGTCGGTGTAATCACTCACATCCGCGTAGACATAAAAGGCGCCGTCCGCCCGGGAGACCACCGGCAGCTTCAGGTGCGCCAGGCCGTTGAGCAAACACTGGCGGCGCCGTGCCAGTAGCTGATGGCGCTGCTCCAGAATCGTCAGGGTCGGTTCCTGCAGCGCTGCCAGCGCCCCATGCTGCGCCGGGGTGGATGGCGCCAGAAACAGGTTCTGGGCCAGCCGCTCGATGGCCGGCACCAGCGGTTCCGGCGCCACCAGCCAGCCCAATCGCCAACCGGTCATGCAGAAATATTTGCTGAAACTGTTGATCACCAGCACCGGGGCCGGCCCCGCCAGCACCGATGTGGCGGGCTGGGTGTAACACAGCCCCTGATAGATCTCGTCCACCAGCAGGATGCCGCCCCTGTCTACAGCGCCGCGGGCCAGCTGCTGCAAGGTCTCTACCGGCAGCATATTGCCGGTGGGGTTGTCCGGGCTCGCAACCATGGCCACCCGGGTATTGCTTTGCCAGGCATCCAGAAACGCCACCGGGTCCACATTGAAATGGTCATCCGCCTGCAGCGCTACCGGTTGCGGCTCGCCGCCGACCAAACGCACGAACTGGCGATTACAGGGGTAGCCGGGATCAGTGAGCAACACGCCGTCGCCGGGATTGAGCAGCGCCGCCAGCGCCAGCTGCAAGGCCCCGGAGGCTCCGGGCGTCACCACCACCTGGCCAGGGCTGACCCGGGCGCCGAAACGATTTTGGTAATCCTCGGCGATAGCTTCGCGCAGGGCGGGCAAGCCCGCCGCCGGCGTATAGCCGGTATGGCCGTGCGTTACCGCATCCTGAATGGCCGCAAGCACTGGCTCGGGAGTATCAAAATCCGGCTCGCCCACCTCCAGGTGAATCACATCATGGCCTTGAGCAGACAAGGCCTGGGCACGTTCCAGTAACGCCATCACATGAAACGGCGGAATGCGTCGGGCGAAATCGGACAGACTGGGTGTCATGATCATGCTCCCTCGAAAATGCGTGATTTACGGTATAACAACCGCGCTACTTCATCTGCTACCCCGTACCGGGCCTACACAACAGGGCAAAAACACAGGAAAAGGCGGTCTGTCACAAGATTCCCCTTTTCTGTTGCGCCTGCATGGCTATAATCGGCCAGATTTTCACCAGCAGTGGCCAGAAAATGTCCAGCGCCCCGCTGATTGGTGACAACCCTTGCCCAGACGGGGTAAGGTCGAAGATTACATTATGCCCGGGCCTGACGATATCAGCCCGGCACCCAAGGATTGCGGGTTACCGATAGAGAGTCGCGAAGATGCTAAGGGAGTTAATCAACATGGCCACCGGCAAGAAAAAAGCCCCCAAGAAGGCGGCTAAAAAACAAACCTCCGGTTCTGCTTCCAGCAGCAAGAAAGCGTCGGCATCAGCAAAGGCTGCGCCCAAAAAAGCCGTGGCTAAAAAGGCCGCTCCAGCTGCCAAGAAGGCCGTAGCGAAGAAGCCCGCCGCCAAAAAGACCCCGGCCAAGCCGGCCGCAAAAGCCGCCACCAAAAAGGCACCTGCCAAGAAAGCGGCAATCAAGAAAGCCCCGGCAAAGAAGGCTACTGCCGCCAAGGCCACCGCGAAAAAAGCCCCGGTTAAAAAGGCCGCTGCCAAACCTGCAACGAAAGTTGCACCTAAAAAAGCAGCGCCCAAAAAGGCGGTAGCGAAGAAACCTGCAGCCAGCAAAACGGCCAGCAAGACAACCGCTACGCCCAAGGCAACACCCCCCAAGAAAGTGGCCGCCAAGAAAGCCGCTGCACCAAAGGCGCCCGCTAAAGCTGCGGCCAGCAAGCCGCAGTCCAAGCCAGCGCCCAAAGCTGCTGCGAAAAAAGCTGCCGCCAAAAAGGCCGCAGCTGCACCAAGAACCAAATTACCGGCCTCAGGCAAGGCCACCGCAGCGGCCCGTGCGGCCGCAGCGAAAGCAACCGCAGGTTCTGCACGGACTGCAACTGCCGGCAAAAGGACTTCGCCGAGCCGTTCCCCCTCTTCTGCTCAGGTAAATCCGAAAGTGAAAAAGAAAAGCACCAGTTCCTCCGCATCACAGGCCCAGGTTCATGGCTTCACGCCTTACCAGCCCGGTCCTGACGAGGAATACATGAACGAAAAGCAACGCGAACACTTCCGCAATATCCTGCTGGCCTGGCGCCAGGAACTGATGGAAGAAGCGGACCGCACCATGCACCACCTGCAGGACGAGCAGGCCAACCTGCCCGACCCGGCAGACCGCGCCACCCAGGAAGAAGAGTTCGCTCTGGAACTGCGCACCCGCGACCGTGAGCGCAAACTGCTCAAGAAAATCGAGAAGACCCTCGATCTGGTGGGCAAGGACGATTACGGCTTCTGCGAAGCCTGTGGCGTAGAAATCGGCATCCGCCGCCTGGAAGCCCGCCCTACTGCGGAAATGTGCATCGACTGCAAAGAACTCGCTGAAATCAAGGAAAAGCAGCTGGCAGGGTAAAGGCCGTTAATAATTAATAATGAAGAGTTAACGGCTCGCGGTCGCGGGCTGTTAACTCTGCCAACCAAGGGGGCCGCGCCAATGCTTATTGCGCGGCTTCCTGCGTTTCAGCACCCAGCACAACCTCTCGCGCAGCTATTCATTATTAACTATTCACTATTAATTGCCTTATGACCTATCGCGGACGTTTCGCCCCCACCCCCTCTGGCCCGTTGCACTTCGGCTCACTGGTGGCGGCCCTGGCCAGCTGGCTGGAGGCCCGTCATCACGGAGGGCAGTGGCTGGTTCGCATTGATGACCTGGATCCGCCCCGGGAAGCCCCCGGTGCCGCTGATCATATCCTGACGCAACTGGAAGCCTTCGGGCTGCACTGGGACGAAACCGTGCGCTACCAGAGCCAGCGCAGCGAGGCCTACCAGGCAGCAGTGACTCAATTGCTCGATACTGGCCACGCCTTTCATTGCCGCATGACCCGCAAACAACTGGCCACCCTGGGCCACTGTCACCCGGGCATCGACGTGGCCGTTCCCGCCGCCTCTGACACCGCCATTCGCCTGCATGTACCAGACCGTCAGCTTTGTTACCCGGACGGCATTCAAGGGCAAGTCTGTAATAACCTGCACCGCGATGGCGGCGCCTTCGTGATTCGCCGCCGCGACGGCCTGTTCGGCTACCAGCTGGCCTGCGCCCTGGACGATGCCGACGACAACATTACCCATGTGCTACGCGGTGCTGACCTGCTTGATTCCACCCTGCGCCAGTGCTGGCTGCTGGAATGCCTGGGCCGCCCTGTACCCCGCTACGCTCACCTGCCGGTCATCCTGGATGGCCGAGCCACCAAGCTATCAAAATCCGCCGGCAGCGATGCGCTCGCCCCGGACCAGGCCAGCCACCTGCTGGGGGCTGCCTTCCTCGGCATGGGCTTAACCGTGCCCGAAGCACTGTCAGGCGCGCCGGTCACTGAGCTGCTGAACTGGGGCATGAGCCATTACAGCGAACACCACTGGCCACCCGGGCAGACACAACCGTTACCGGCAATCCTCGCGTAGAGGCGTAGAGGCGTAGAGCAGCATGGGGATTCCCCCCGGCCGCCACGTTTATGACCGCAATGACAGCCCCTGCGTCCGGCCGCGCTTTTACAGTGAATCGGTGCTGACGTATGCTCTTCGACCAGAGGGCCTTAACCACCTATGTATACCGATCGCCTGCTTATTATTTTTATTCTCGGCACCTACTTGCTGTCCCCGGCCATTATTGACTGGTGGAGCGAAGGTGGCCGCGCCTGGTATCGACCCTACCTGATCTGGCTGGGCCTGATCGCGTTGAGCTACTGGATTGCCAAGAGCAAGGATGTCGATGGTCTATAGTGTCAGCGACCTCATCCTGATTGCCTGTGGCTACCTGTTTTTTCTGTTCATGGTGGCCTGGATCACCGAGCGTGGCTGGCTGCCCGCACGCTGGGTACGCCATCCTGCCGTGTATGTTTTTTCCCTGGGCGTCTATGCCAGCGCCTGGGCGGTGTATGGCTCGGTGGGATACGCCTACCAGTACGGCTATAACTTCCTGTCCTATTTTCTCGGTATCTCCGGCGTCTTTCTGCTGGCACCGATTCTGCTTGCCCCGATACTGCGGCTCACCGCTACCTACCAGTTAAGTTCGCTGGCCGATCTGTTTGCGTTTCGCTATCGCAGCCGCCTGGCCGGGGCCATGACCACCATCATCATGCTCATCGGGGTACTGCCACTGCTGGCGCTGCAATTGAAAGCGGTGGCGGAGTCCATCCAGATCCTCAGCGGCACCTCCGACCCCCGCGACCTGGCCGCCGGTTTCTGCCTGATGATGGTGATCTTCGCCATCCTGTTCGGCGCCCGCCACGCCACCGCCCGGGAAAAACACGAAGGGTTGGTGGTGGCCATCGCCATGGAGTCATTGATCAAACTGCTGGCCTTTGGCGCGGTGGCCCTGCTGGGCCTGTATGGCGTTTTTGATGGCCCGCAAAGCCTGGGTAACTGGCTCGACGAGCACCCGGAAATGCTGTCACGGCTGTACTACCCCCTGCAGGATGGCACCTGGCATTCCATGATCATGGCGTTTTTCGTATCCGCCGTGGTGCTGCCACACATGTTCTACATGGCGTTCACCGAAAACCTGAACCCCCGCGCCCTGATCACTGCCAGCTGGGCGTTGCCGCTGATGTTCCTGGTCATGGCCCTGTGCGTGCCGGTCATCCTGTGGGCGGCGGCGGCCAGCAACGCCCCCACCTCGCCGGACTACTATGCACTGGGCATAGGCATGGTCACCGGTGGGCACGGCGCCATCCTCGGTTATATCGCCGGCCTGGCCGGCGCCAGCGGCATGCTGATTGTGGCCACCCTGGCTCTGTCTGGCATGTGCCTGAACCACCTGGTCCTGCCAGCCAGCCCACTGCATCAGGGCCAGAACCTGTACCGTAATTTGCTCTGGACCCGGCGCATTCTGATCGCCGCGATCCTCGCTCTGGCCTATCTGTTCTACCGTTTCACCGGCACCGAGCACACCCTGGTAGAGCTGGGTGTACTCTCGTTCGTGGCCACACTGCAATTTGTTCCCGGCCTGATCGGCGCCCTGTTCTGGCCCTCCGGCAACCGCAACGGCCTGTTCGCTGGTCTCGTTGTGGGTTTCCTGTTGTGGTTACTGCTACTGCTGCTGCCGATCACCTACCCACAATGGCAATTCCAGGGCTTGATGGAATTGATGGGCATGCGTTTCCAGACCGGCGCCAGCCAATGGCACCACGTGGCCATTGCCTCGGTCACGGCCAACACCCTGATCTACGCCATCGTTTCCATCGTTACCCCCATGTCCCGGGCCGAACAGAACGCCGCGGAAGCCTGTGCGGTGGACAGCTTGCGCCGCCCTTACCGCTGGGAACTGGAAGCCAAAAGCGTAGACGATTTCATTGATGCACTGACCCAGCCGCTTGGCCCCATCACCGCCACCCGCGAAGTGGAAATGGCGCTGCGCGACTTGCGCCTGCCACGCACCGAAACCCGGCCCTACGCCCTGCGGCGTTTGCGCGACCAACTGGAAACCAACCTGTCGGGCCTGCTCGGCCCGTCGGTCTCGCACCAGTTGATGGACGACCATCTGCCTTACCTGCCCGAAGAAGAGCAGAGCTCCAGCGAAGATATCCAGTTTATCGAGTCCCGACTGGAGCAATACCGGGACCGCCTCTCCGGGTTGGCCGCAGAGCTGGATGGCCTGCGACGCTTCCACCGCCAGACCCTGCTGGAGCTACCCATGGGGGTCATTTCCCTGGGTGCGGACCGGGAAATTATTGGCTGGAACCGGGCCATGGAAGAACTCACCGGCATTACCGCCGCCGACACCATTGGCTCCCGGCTGGCAGACCTGGACCCGCCCTGGGGGGAATTCCTGACGCAGTTCAGCCACGACGACAGCCCGCATCAACCGCAACAATCGCTGGAAGTCGACCGGCAGACCCGCTGGCTCAGCCTGCATAAATCCGAAGTACTGGGCACTGGCACCTCGGAACAGGCTGGCGGGCAGGTAGTGGTCATCGAAGACATTACCGAGCTGCGTCACATGGAAGCCCACCTGGCGCACAACGAACGCCTTGCCTCCATCGGCCGGCTGGCCGCCGGGGTGGCCCACGAGATCGGCAACCCGGTGACCGCCATCGCCTGCCTGGCACAAAACCTGGACAGCGAAACCGATGCCGAGGAACAGCTGGAATCCAGCCAGCAAATCCTTGAACAGACCCGCCGCATCACCCGTATCGTGGAATCACTGGTGACCTTCAGCCATTCCGGCGGCATCAAGCATAGCCAGCATGTGCCCGTGAATATCCGCGACACCGTGGACGAAGCCATTTCCCTGTTGTTGCTCGACCCGGACCATCGCCAGCAACCCTTCACCAACCAGTGTGAACCCGAACACTGGGTGCAGGGCGACCCGCAGCGCCTGCTGCAGGTCTTCATCAACCTGTTGGGCAATGCCGCCGACGCCAGTGCCGATAAACAGCCGGTTACGGTTCGCTGCGAATCCGCCGACGAGGTACTGGATGTGATTGTGGAGGACCAGGGCCATGGCATTCCGGATGAACTGCGCGACGCCCTGTTCGAACCCTTTGTCACCAGTAAACCACCGGGACGAGGAACAGGCCTTGGGTTAGCGCTGGTTTACAGTATTATCGAAGAACACCTGGGCGCGATTCGGGTAGAAAGCCCGATCACCGACCAGGGCGGCACCCGGTTTATTATTCGGCTTCCCATGCACGCCCCCACCTCCGGTGTGTAAGGCGCCACTGCAAGACAGGACAGGATCAAGTCATTCATGAGTCACATTCTGATTGTTGAAGATGAGCCGGTTATTCGCGGCGCCCTGCGCAAACTGCTGGTGCGCCACGAACACTCGGTTGAAGAAGCGGAATCCGTGGAACAGGCCCGCGAATACAGCCTCAATCAGTTCGACCTGATCATCAGCGACCTGCGCCTGCCCGGCGACCCCGGCACCAGCCTCATCGCCACCGCCGGCAATACACCGGTGCTGATCATGACCAGCTATGCCAGCCTGCGCTCCGCCGTGGACGCCATGCGCCTGGGCGCCGTGGACTACATCCCCAAACCCTTCGACCACGACGAAATGTTGCTCTCCGTGGACCGGGTATTGAAAGAAGGCCGCCTGAACCGCGGCAATCGGGCCCTGCGCCGGGACCTGGAACGCAGCTTCCCGGTTCGCAACATGATCGGTAACAGCGAGGCCATGGAAGAGCTGAAACACCGCATCAGCCGGGTGGGACCAACCAACACCCCGGTGTTGATCATGGGCGAAGCCGGCACCGGCAAGGAGCTCACCGCCCGCGCCCTGCATGAACACAGCGAGCGCACCAACGGTCCGCTGGTCTCGGTACAATGCGCGGCGCTCCCCAAGGCCCTGCAACTCACCGAACTGTTCGGCGATGACGACCAGCCCGGCCGCATTGAAGAAGCCGACGGCGGCACCCTGTTTCTGGATGAAGTGGGCGAACTGGCCAGCGAAGTACAAAGCCGCCTGCTGACCCTGCTCACCCATCACGAAATCCACCGTCAGGGCTCCCTCTCGCCCCGCCGGGTGGACGTGCGCATTCTTGCCAGCAGCCAGCTGGATCTGCCCGGCCGGGTCGCCGATGGCAGCTTCCGGCAGGATCTCTACTACCGGCTTAACGTGATGGAACTGACCCTGCCCCCGCTCAACAGCCGGCAGGAAGACCTGGAACCCCTGGCCAATGCCCTGCTGGCCCGGGGCTGCGAAAAGCTCAACCGCCCGGACCTGCACTTCACCCCGGAAGCCCTGCAGGCCATGCACAGCTATAGCTGGCCCGGCAACGTGCGCGAACTGGATAACGTGATTGAACGGGCAATTATTCTCACCGAAGAAGACGGCATTGGCCCGGCTCAGCTGGGTCTGAACCCCAACCGCACCCCTCAGCGCGTCAGCCGGGCCAGCCTGGATCCCAGCGAAGATCTGTCACTGGAAGATTATTTCACCCGCTTCGTGATGGAAAACCAGGACAGCATGACCGAGACCGAGCTGGCCCAGAAACTGGGAATCAGCCGGAAAAGCCTGTGGGAGCGGCGTCAGCGGCTGGGCATCCCCCGTAAAAAGGCCAGCTCACGCCGCTGAAGCAAGAGGGAATAGCACTTGCCATTGACCGGCAAACCCAATCCGCCTGTCATTAGAGTCAAACGGAAAAACGTTAATTCGGGACACCGAAATCGAGAGCAAGACCCGAAATAACCCAAAAACCCCACAAGTGTTACCGCTCTACACAGGAAAGTAACACAAGCGTTACCCCCATCAGGCAGATTCTAAGGCTGTTTTCACAAAACCTTCGCAACAACATGATTTAAAAGGGAAATTAGGCGTGTTGCATTGGCGGGGGTGGACGGGCACTATGAATCCCACGCCAGCAAACAACAAAAACAGCGGCGTAACGGCTCAAACAATAACAACAAGAAAGAAGAACAATAATTTCACGAGCCAATGCAGTGCTGCTGCAACTGATGATTGCAGCGACAAGGCAGAAAACAACACAAACAATAATAACAACAGAATCAGCGCAAAATGTGGGAGTCACAACTTCGGTTGTGGCTCCTTTTTACTTTCTGGCCAGGCAGTTTATCCCATTGCGTCGGCCCGTGTCGGCCCTTCCGGGCCAAAGACATCTCAACTGGCGAAAAAAAGTGCTACTATCGCCGCCTTATTGCTCATTTCGAGGCCGAATTTTTCGCATGCCCTGCAAGCTTCTGGAACATATGACACGCTGGTTCACTCCGGGTTCCCCAAAATCTTCCGGACCGATAGAACCGCGTGTGATTCCCCGCGACCAACACCCGATCTCCCGCAAGCAAGTTTCCCGAGCAGCACTTGATGTGCTCTACGGATTGCACAAAGGCGGGTTCGAGGCCTATCTGGTGGGCGGCTGCCTGCGCGACATCCTCTGCGGCAGAGAACCCAAGGATTTCGACGTCAGCACCAACGCCACACCGGAGCAGGTCAACCGTCTGTTCAAGCGCAGCCGCATTATCGGCCGCCGCTTCCAAATCGTGCACGTGCGCTTTGGCCGCGAAGTCATTGAGGTTTCCACCTTCCGGGCCAAGGCCAGCGATGACAACCAGGACCAGAACAAACACCACGCCCACGAAGAAACCGGGCTGGTACTGCGCGACAACACCTGGGGCAGCATCGAGGAAGATGCCCTGCGCCGGGACTTCACCATCAATGCGCTCTACTACAATATTGCCGACTTCACCCTGCATGACTTTGTCGGCAGCATGGGCGATATCGATCAGGAAGTGATCCGCCTGATCGGCAACCCGGAACAACGCTTCCGCGAAGACCCGGTACGCATGCTGCGCGCCGCCCGTTTCGCGGCCAAGCTGGGCTTCCACATTGAAGAAAGCACCGCCCGTCGCATTCCCGACATGGCGGAACTGCTGCTGCAGGTCCCCGCCGCTCGCCTGTTTGATGAAGTACTCAAACTGTTCCTGAGCGGCCATGCCCGCGCCTCCTACGAACAGTTGCAGGAACTGGGTCTGTTCCGCTTTCTGTTCCCGGAAACCCAGCAAGCCCTGGAAAGCGATCAAGGTGAGATCTGGGAAGCCATGCTGCTGGCTGCCATGGACAACACCGACCGCCGCCTGCTGATGGACAAGCCGGTGACCCCGGCCTTTATCTATGCAGTATTGCTGTGGCCAGTCATTCAACAACGCTTCGGTGGCTACCTGTCCAGCGGTCTGCCGCCGGCCCAGGCACTGCATAAAGCCGCCACCCGGGCCCTCAACCAGCAAATCAAGCACACCGCCATTCCCCGTCGCTTCTCCACCGTGATGCGTGAAATGTGGGAATTGCAGCTGCGCCTGGACAAACGGGCCGGGCGCCGCGCGGACGCCATGATGGAGCACCCGCGCTTCCGTGCCGCCTACGATTTTCTGCTACTGCGTGAGCAGAGCGGAGAGATCAAGGCCGGACTGGGCGACTGGTGGACCCGCTATCAGGAAGAAGACGAAAGCGGCCGCCGGGACATGATCACTCAACTGGGCAACCAGGGGGGAGGCGGCAACAAACGCCGTCGTCGCCGGCGTCGGCCAAAGCCTGCCGCGGATAATTGATGCAGGCGTTCATTGGGCTTGGCAGTAATCTGGATCAGCCGGTGCAACGGCTGACCAGCGCCCTGCTGGCCATGGAGCGCCTGCCCGGCCTGACCCTGCAACACCACTCCCGCCTGTACAGCAGTGCCCCCATCGGTCCCCAGGACCAGCCCGACTACGTCAACGCGGTCGCCGAAGTACACAGCACGCTGCCCCCCCACGCCCTGCTGCACAGCCTGCAGGCATTGGAGCTGGCCGCCGGCCGGCAACGCCTGCGCCACTGGGGTGAACGCACCCTGGACCTGGATATTTTGTTGATCGACGATCAACTTATCGACACCCCCGACCTCCAGGTACCTCACCCCCAGATGAGCCGCCGCGCCTTTGTCCTGCACCCACTGCTGGAAATCGCACCGCACTGCCACTTGCCCGACGGCACCGCACTGGGTAGCTTTCTCAGTCAGGTAGCCGAACAAACGCTTTCACCGCTGGCAGAACTGGACCGCGATGCACTCATTGAACGAAAAGACCCTCACCGAACGGATTGAACAACGCCGCAGCGCCGGTACCCTGCCCCGTTTCATCGCCGTGGAAGGCCCCATCGGTGCCGGCAAGACCAGCCTTGCCAAGCGCCTGGCCATGACCTTTGGTTATGACCAGCTGCTGGAACGGGCCGACGACAACCCGTTCCTGACCCGTTTCTATCAGGACCCGGCCCGCTACGCCCTGCAGACCGAGCTGTTCTTCCTGTTTCAGCGCGCCGATCAGCTGCGTCAGGTCCAGCAACAGGACCTGTTTGCCGGCCCACGAATCGCGGACTTCCTGATCGACAAGAACCGGCTGTTTGCCCAGGTCACCCTGGACGAAGACGAATTCGAGCTGTACCGCAACGTGGACGATCACCTGACCGTGGACGCGCCCAGGCCGGATCTGGTGATTTACCTGCAGGCACCGCCCCAGGTGCTACGCCAGCGTATCGGCCACCGGGGCAACGATTTCGAGCAAGGCATCGCCAGCGATTATCTGGATAAACTCAGCAACGCTTACACCGAGTTCTTCCATTTCTACGACCGCGCACCGCTACTCATCGTCAATGCGGCGGAAATCGACCTGGTCAACCACGACCGTGACTACCAGCAACTGATCAGCGAGTTGCTGGACATCCGCTCCGGTCGCCACTATTTTAACCCCCGGCCACTAGTGGACTGAGTTGAAAGTTTAACGTTGAAAGTTCAAGAGCGCGGACAAACGCATCCCCACACGGTGACGCGCTGCCCGCGAAACTTTTGACATGACCGCGGGCACAGCCTGTACGCAGCGACAGACTGGACCGCGCTTCAACTTTCAACTTTCAACTTTCAATTGAATTTCCCTGGGAGGTTTCCCATGTCCATCACCATCCGCACCCTGCAAAAACGCAAACAGGACGGTGGAAAGTTTTCCGTGCTCACCGCCTACGACGCCTGTTTCTCTCGGCTGATTTCCGAGGCCGGCGTGGAAGCCATTCTGGTCGGCGACTCCCTGGGCAATGTCATCCAGGGCCAGACCAGTACCGTCCCGGTGACCCTGCAACAAATGGTCTACCACACCGAATGCGTGGCCCGGGGCAACCAGGGCAGCCTGATCATTGCCGATATTCCCTTTATGGGCGCCGCCACCCTGGAACGTACCCTGGAAGCCGCCACGGCCCTGATGCAGGCCGGCGCCAACATGGTCAAGCTGGAAGGCAGCGCCTGGCTGGCCGACGCCATCGAGATCCTTAACCGCAACGGCATTCCTGTCTGCGCCCACCTGGGCCTGACCCCGCAAGCGGTGAACTCACTGGGCGGCTACCGCGTGCAGGGCAAAGATGACGACGGCGCCGCAGAGCTGCTCGACGCCGCCAGAATACTGGACCAGGCCGGCGCAGCCCTGTTTGTACTGGAGTGCGTGCCGCGGGCGCTCAGCGCGGAGATCACCCGTCAGGTCGCTGCCCCCGTGATCGGCATCGGCGCTGCTCCGGAATGCGACGGCCAGGTGCTGGTGATGCACGACATGCTCGGCATCAGCCCCGGCAAACCGGCCCGTTTCGTACGCGATTTCATGGCGGACACCGGCGACATGCGCGCCGCTTTCAAGGCCTACGATGCCGCCGTGAAAGACGGCAGCTTCCCGGCCGACGAGCACTGTTTTTAAAAGACCGCAGCACGCGACACGCTTCACGCCACAACGCGAGACAGCGGATTTTGGTTCTGCAAGGTCGAGGCCCGCGCCCATAGCTCAAGCGCGGCCCCGACACTGAATAACACCACAACACCAGCATCGCGTTGCAGCCTGTTGCGTGCAGCGTGTCGCATCTTTCATGAGGTTCCCAATGCAAACCGTTCACTCCGTCGCCCAGGTCCGTGAATATGTCCGCGGCTGGCATAACAAGGGCCTGTCTGTGGGTTTTGTCCCCACCATGGGCAACCTGCACGACGGCCATATCAGCCTGATTCGCGAGGCCCGTGCGCGCTGCGACGTGGTGGTGGTATCGATCTTTGTGAACCCCACCCAGTTCGGCCCCAACGAAGATTTCGATCGTTATCCTCGCACTCTGGACGCGGATGCCGCCGCCCTGGTCGAGGCTGGCACCGACCTGCTGTTTGCGCCATCCGTGGAGGAAATGTACCCGCTCGGCCAGAACCAGACCTGGGTGGACGTGGACCAGCTGGGCGACTACCTGTGTGGCGCCAGCCGGGAAGGGCACTTCCGGGGCGTCACCACCGTGGTCTCCAAGCTACTGAACATCGTGCAACCGGACGTAGCCGTATTCGGCGAAAAGGACTTTCAACAGCTGGCTATTCTGCGCCGTATGTGTGAAGAGCTTCTGTTCCCGGTGAAGATCGTCGGCGCCGCCACCAGCCGCGAAACGGATGGCCTGGCACGCAGCTCGCGAAACGGTTTCCTGAGCGACAGTGAGCGCACACTCGCCCCCCAGCTCTATGCACACCTGCAACAGCTGAAAGCCGACATCGACGCCGGCGAGCGTGATTACCGGGCACTGGAAAGCCGCATCAGCCAATCGCTCAATACTGCCGGGTTCAGCGTGGACTATCTGACCATCGTCAACACCAAAACCCTGGCGCCGGCGGGCCCGCAGGACACTGACCTGGTGGCCGCCGTGGCCGCGAAATTAGGGTCAACCCGATTGATCGACAATATATCCCTGGCCGTTGTGCGTGACCGGTGATTCATGCATACTTCCGGCCCCTTGAAGTGCCTGCATGCCCACCATACGGCGTTTACAGCAGGTTTCGGGTCGCTTGAGAGGTAACCAACATGCAGTGCACCATGCTGAAAGCAAAACTCCATCAGGCTCGTGTCACCCACGCGGAGCTCGAGTACGAAGGCTCCTGCGCCATTGATGGCGATTTGATGGACATGGCGGGTATCCTGGAATACGAACAGATCCAGATCTACAACATCGACAACGGTGAGCGTTTCGAAACCTACGCAATCCGTGGCGAAGCGGGCTCCAAAATCATCTCCGTCAACGGAGCTGCCGCCCACAAGGCCCAGCCCGGTGACCGTGTGATCATTTGCGCTTACGCCAGCTATTCCAGCGCGGAGCTGATCAACTTCAAGCCCAGCCTGATTTACATGGCCGAAGGCAATGAAGTGAAAGGCACCAGCGATGCGATTCCGGTTCAGGTTGCCTGACCCCGAACTCGCTCTGAATTATTTGCTAAAACGCCGGCCCTGCCGGCGTTTTTTTTGCCCGCCGTTTTTACCACTCTCTCTTTACTCTCCCTTTATACGTCGCCTCTTTTGTCCGCTTGGGCATTGGTCATTAAGCAACGCTTTGTTTACTCTTGGAACACAACGTTTACACCCGCTCGCGCCCCTATAAGACCATGGTGGAATACCCCCGGGCAGGCGCAGCCATAATAATGATGGAAACTGGCAGGCAGTATCCCAAGGAGGCCCAAATGTCCCAAGTACACATTCATCCTGTTCCCGCCGAGTATAAAAAACAGACCCTGATGGACCGCGACACCTACGACCGCTGGTACGCCCAGTCCATCAATGACCCGGACACGTTCTGGGCCGAGCGCGCGAAACAGTTTCTGGACTGGAAGACCCCCTGGGACACCGTCAGCGAATGGGACTTCAGCGAAGGCCGGGCTGCCTGGTTCAAGGGCGCCACCCTTAATGCCTGCTATAACTGCGTAGACCGCCACCTGCCCGAGCGCGCCTCTCAAACCGCGATCATCTGGGAAGGCGACGAGCCCGATCAGGACAAGCACATCAGCTATCAACAGCTGTTCGAGGAAGTGAGCAAGTTCGGTAACGTGCTCAAGAACCGGGGCGTGAAAAAAGGCGACCGCGTCGTTATCTACATGCCCATGATCCCCGAAGCGGCCTACGCCATGTTGGCCTGCGCCCGTATCGGCGCCATTCATTCCGTGGTGTTTGGCGGCTTTTCTCCGGAAGCCTTGAAAGACCGCATCCTCAATGCCGAAGCCTGCGCGCTGATCACCGCCGACGAAGGGGTGCGTGGCGGCAAGACGATTGCGCTGAAAGAGAATGCAGACAAAGCGCTGGACGGGGTCGACTGCGTCCACACCTGCCTGACGGTGAAGCGCACCGGCGGCGATGTAGACTGGCAGGCCCCGCGTGATGTCTGGTACCACGAGGCCATGGCTGATGCCTCCAGCGATTGTGAACCGGAGTGGGTCGACGCTGAAGACCCGCTGTTCACCCTGTACACCTCCGGCTCCACCGGCAAACCCAAAGGGGTGGTGCACACCACTGCCGGCTACCTGCTCAACAGCGCCCTGACCCACAAATACGTGTTCGACTATCAGGACGGCGACATCTATTGGTGCACCGCCGACGTGGGCTGGATCACCGGACACAGCTACATCGTTTACGGCCCGCTGGCCAACGGCGCCACCACCCTGATGTTCGAAGGCGTACCCACCTATCCCGATGCCTCCCGTTGCTGGCAGGTGGTGGACAAGCACAAGGTCAATATTTTCTACACTGCCCCCACTGCCATTCGCGCCCTGATGGGGCTGGGGGATGCCCCCGTGGAACAGACCTCCCGCGCCAGCCTGAAGCTGCTGGGCACGGTGGGCGAACCCATCAACCCGGAAGCCTGGGAGTGGTACTACAAAGTGGTGGGTGATTCCCGCTGCCCGATTGTGGACACCTGGTGGCAGACCGAAACCGGCGCCATCATGATTGCCCCCCTGCCCGGCGCCGTGGACCTGAAAGCCGGCTCGGCCACCCTGCCCATGTTCGGTGTGCAACCCGGCCTGATGGACCCGGATGGCAAGGAACTGGACGGCGCGGCCTCCGGCAACCTGGTCATCAAGTCCAGCTGGCCCAGCCAGATTCGTACCGTGTATGGCGATCATCAGCGCCTGATCGACACCTACTTCAGCGCCTACAAGGACTGCTATTTCACTGGTGACGGCGCCCGCCGTGATGAAGATGGCTACTACTGGATCACCGGCCGGGTGGACGACGTGCTCAACGTGTCCGGGCACCGCCTGGGCACCGCCGAAATCGAATCTGCCCTGGTGCTGCACCCCAGCATCTCCGAAGCCGCTGTGGTCGGTTACCAGCATGACGTCAAGGGCCAGGGCATCTACGCGTATGTATCGTTGATGGCCGGCAAGGAAGGCAGCGAGGAACTGGTCCAGGCGCTGCGGGATCTGGTCACCCAGGAGATCGGCCCCATTGCCAAGCCCGACCTGATTCACTTTGCACCGGGCCTGCCGAAAACGCGCTCCGGCAAGATTATGCGCCGCATTCTGCGCAAGATCGCCGCCGATGAACTGGACAGCCTGGGCGACACCTCCACCCTGGCTGACCCCGGCGTGGTGGATCAGCTTATTGAGACCCGCCAGAACAAATAAACCACAACCGCAACAAGAAACGGCGCAGCGGGCGATTAGCCCCCTGCGCCGTTTTCGTTTTCCCCACCACTAAAGACAAACCAGCCAATCAATCAGAAAAAACGCGCCGCTTGGCGACCTCCACGATCCACCTCACTCTCCCTCCTCCGGATTACGGTCACTGAGATTGCTGCGCATGGTTTCCAGCACCCGCTGCAATGCCTCCACGTCCTCAACAGTAAGGCCATCCAGTGCCCGCTGACGGGTTTGCGCGGCTTTTCCCCGCAGTGATTCCAACGCAGGCGTTGCCGCGTCGGTGAGATACAGCAGGCAGCGACGCCGGTCCCCAGGATCGGCACGGCGCTGCACCAGTCCTTCCTCCTCCAGCCGATCCAGCTGGCGCGCCAAAGAGATCGGCGCCACATCCAACAGCTCCGCCAAAGCGGCCTGGTGAATGCCCTCATGCCGCGACAAGTGCCACAATACTTGCCAGCGCGCCCGCGACAGGCCCGCGCTTCGCGCTCGCCGGTCAAAGTCCCGGCGCATCATTCGTGCCACGTCATGCAGCACCATGCCCACGGTGGTGTCCTTGGCCATGACAAATCCTTTATTTGATCCAACCTGTTGTAAGCAAGCTTACTACTGCTCCCGTTACGCTGCACTCACCTGCCTGACGTCAGCAGCTCGCCTTTACGGACACACCAGCACCGCCCGGGATGACGGATCGTTGTGCCCGCCTTTTCCGCGCATAAAAAAAGGGCCGGCAAATGCCGGCCCTTTTTCAGAAACACAAAGGGAGAGATTAATCTTCCTTCGCTTCCTTCATGGACAGCTTGATACGGCCACGCTGATCCACGTCGAGGACTTTCACCTTGATGATCTCGCCTTCGTTCACGTAGTCAGTCACTTTCTCTACGCGCTCTTCAGCAATCTGCGAAATGTGCAGCAGGCCTTCGGTACCGGGCATGATCGCCACGAATGCACCGAAATCGACGACACGGGTTACCTTGCCTTCGTAGATCACGCCCACTTCAGCTTCAGCAGTGATTTCTTCCACACGACGCACGGCTTCATCCGCTTTTTCACGGGTTTCGCCGTAGATCTTCACGCTACCGTCGTCTTCGATATCGATGGTACAACCGGTTTCGTCGGTCAACGCACGAATGGTCGCACCACCCTTACCAATCACATCACGGATCTTGTCCGGGTTGATCTTCAGGGTCAGCAGGGTCGGCGCGTTGTCAGACACCTCGGAACGAGACTCGGAGATCGCCTTGTTCATTTCACCCAGGATATGCAGACGGCCGGCATTCGCCTGGTTCAGCGCCTTCTCCATGATCTCTTCGGTGATGCCTTCGATCTTGATGTCCATCTGCAGGGCAGTGACACCACGGGCGGTGCCCGCCACCTTGAAGTCCATGTCGCCGAGGTGATCTTCGTCACCGAGGATATCGGACAATACCGCGAAACGGCCGTCTTCTTCCTTCACCAGGCCCATGGCAATACCCGCCACCGGCGCGGTCAGCGGAACACCCGCGTCCATCAGCGCCATGGAAGTACCACACACGGACGCCATGGAAGAGGAGCCGTTGGATTCGGTAATCTCGGAGACCACACGAACCGTGTACGGGAAGTCCTGCACGCTCGGCACAACCGCTTCCACACCACGGCGCGCCAGACGACCGTGGCCGATTTCACGACGCTTCGGGGAACCGATGAAGCCGGTTTCGCCCACGCAGTACGGAGGGAAGTTGTACTGCAGCATGAAGTGGTCCTGATGGGAGCCTTCCAGCGCATCGATGAACTGGGCATCACGCATGCCACCCAGAGTGGCCGTCACGATGGCCTGGGTTTCACCACGGGTGAACAACGCAGAACCGTGGGTTTTGGCCAAGGTGCCCACCTGGCAATCAATTGCACGGACAGCATCCAGAGCACGGCCATCGATACGCGGCTTGCCGGATACCACGGCTTCACGTACCACGCTTTTTTCGATCTTGCCGAACAGCTCTTTCACTTCACCGGCTTCCGGAGCACCCTCTTCGCCGGTGGCGAACTCAGCCACACAGGCTTCGCGCAGCTCGCCGACCTTGGCGTAACGGGCCATCTTCTCGGTGATGGTGTAAGCCTCGCCCAGTGCCGCGCCGAACTTGTCCTTGATGGCCGCTTTCAGGGTCTCGTTCTGCTCGGCCGGCTTCCAGTCCCAGGTCTCGGTACCCACTTCGGCAGCGAATTCCTTGATGCCCTGGATCAGCGGCTGCATTTCCATATGACCGAACAATACTGCGCCCAGCATCTGGTCTTCAGACAGCTCCTGCGCTTCCGATTCCACCATCAGTACCGCAGGCTCGGTGCCAGCCACAACCAGATCCAGCGCAGACTCGGCCAGTTCGGAGTAGCTCGGGTTCAGGATGTACATGCCATCCTTGTAACCCACACGGGCAGCGCCGATGGGGCCGTTGAACGGAATCCCGGAAATGGACAGGGCAGCGGAAGTACCGATCAGGGCAGCGATATCCGGATCACGGTTCTTGTCCGAAGACATTACTGTGGCCACAACCTGCACTTCATTCATGAAGCCATTGGGGAACAGGGGGCGGATCGGGCGATCGATCAGACGGCAGGTCAGCGTTTCTTTTTCGCTGGGACGGCCTTCACGCTTCAGAAAGCCACCGGGAATACGGCCGGTTGCGTAGGTCTTTTCCTGATAGTTAACGGTCAGGGGAAAGAAGTTCTTGCTCGGATCGGCTTCTTTTCTGCCCACTACGGTGACCAGCACTTCGGTGTCACCGATACGGACCATGACAGCGGCAGTTGCCTGGCGGGCGATCTGCCCGGTTTCCAGGGTGACGGTGTCACGGCCAAACTGAATTTGCTTGGTGATTTTATTAAACATATCTCGTCTCTTCTCTCTTCTTCACGACAGTCTTCGAGGCCCATGCCTCTAATAAACAATCTTCTTCCGCTCGCGCATCATAACCAGAAACGCACTACGCATCACGCATCGCGCCCCAGGCACTGAAACACCACAGTCTCAGGCCCATCCCTGCATCCCGTGCTGTCTGAGGCAAGGGACTTATTGCTTGCCCCAAAACAACAGAAGCCCGGCAAATGCCGAGCTTCTGTTGTGGTTACCCGATCTGCAGCCTGTTAGCGACGCAGACCCAGCTTTTCGATCAGCTGGAGGTAACGGGTGCGGTCTTTCTTGGCCAGGTAGTCCAGCAGCTTACGACGCTGGTTTACCATGCGGATCAGACCACGACGGCTGTGGTGATCCTTCTTGTGGCCTTTGAAGTGATCCTGCAGGCCATTGATGTTGGCGCTCAACAGAGCCACCTGAACTTCCGGGGAACCGGTGTCGTTCTCTTTGCGGCCATGCTCTTTCAGGATCTCAGCTTTCTGTTCAACGGTTAACGCCATGTTGCTTCTCCAATATGCTCAATTAAGGTCACGGCCAGCCATGCATATTTATAGCTGCCGTCATTAATCAGGCCAGTCTCCTCAGGAGGCTCCGCCTGCGATCAGACGACGGGGGGCAATCCGCCCGTCTTCCAATACTTCTCCGACACCCAGAAATTCACCACTGGATGCCTGATAAACGCTGACCCAGCCGTCCAGAGGGCGGTCTGAGGCCATCACTGGCTGCCCCTGCTGCAGGTAATAAGCAGCATTGTCACCCAGTTCAACGCGCGGCCAGTCTGCCACGCTGGTAGATAAAGGCAAGAGCAGCTCGTCGATTGCCTCGAAGCCGCCGGTTTCCTTGATCTTGCCCAGCTGCTCCAGAGTCAGCATGCGCTCCGACGGATAAGGCCCGGCCGACAGACGGTGCAGCGCCGTTACATGGCCACCGCACCCCAATATCGCACCGGTATCTTCCACCAAAGAGCGCACATAGGTGCCTTTGGAGCAATCCACCTCGAATTCCACTTCATCACCATCGATGCGCAAAATTCGCAGGTCGTAAATGGTCACCGGGCGCGGCTTGCGCTCCACGGTCTTGCCCTCGCGGGCCAGCTTGTACAGCGGCACACCCTCGTGCTTGATGGCCGAATACATGCTGGGGATCTGTTCGATGTCGCCCTTGAACGACAACAAAGCAGCCTCGATCTGGTCTGGCGACGCGTTCACCTCGGTGGTTTCCACCACATCGCCGTCGGCGTCACCGGTTTCCGTAGTCACGCCCAGCTTGGCGGTGACCCGGTAACTCTTGTCGGATTCCAGCAAAAACTGGCTGAACTTGGTGGCTTCACCAAAACAAATCGGCAACATGCCGGTGGCCAGCGGATCCAGACTACCGGTATGCCCGGCCTTGGCAGCGGCAAACATTTTCTTGGCCATCTGCAGCGCGCCATTACTGCTCACGCCAGACGATTTATCCAATAACAGGATGCCGTTGAGATCACGGCCTCTGGGACGACGCTTTGCCACCTGATAGCTCCGAGTTACTCGTTGTTTCCGGTTTCGTCGTCTTCCGGACGCAACTCCCGGTCTTCGGCACGGGCATCATCAATCAACTGCGACAGATGTGCCGCCCGCTCCGGGGTCATGTCGTAATGGAAACGCAATTTGGGCGTGGTGCGGGTATTGAGGCTCTTCGCCAGGCTGCTGCGCAGGAAGCCGCTGGCCTTGACCAGCGCTTCTTCGGCTTCCACGCCGGCTTCCTCACCCTGCCCCAGCAAGGTGAAATACACCTCGGCATAGGACAGATCGCGGGAAACCGTGACATCCTGAATCGTCGCCAGATTGACCCGCGGGTCTTTCATTTCAAACTGCAGCAACCGGGACAGTTCACGCTGAATCTGGTCGGCGATACGGTCCGTGCGGTTAAAGCCCTGGGGGCGGCGATGACGGCTCATAGCAGGGTTCGGGCACACTCCTTTACAGGAAGCGCGCCACCTCCTTCACTTCGAAGACTTCGATCTTGTCGCCTTCTTTCACGTCGTTGTAGCTCTTCACCGCGATGCCACACTCCATGCCGTTACGCACTTCAGGCACATCGTCCTTGAAGCGACGCAGGGATTCCAGCTCGCCTTCGAAGACCACTACATCGTCGCGCAGAACGCGGATCGGACGGTTCCGGTACAGCGTACCTTCCACCACCATACAACCGGCAACCGCACCGAACTTGGAAGAACGGAACACGTCGCGCACCTGGGCCACACCAAGGATCTCTTCGCGTTTTTCCGGCGCCAGCAAACCACTCATGGCCTGCTTCACGTCATCAATCAGCTCATAGATCACGCTGTAGTAGCGCAGATCAATGCCTTCCTGCTCGCAGGTTTTCTTGGCCTTGGAATCTGCACGAACGTTAAAGCCCAGCAACACACCTTCACTGGTCATGGCCAGGTTGACGTCGGATTCGTTGATCGCACCCACGCCGCTGGAGACCAGATTTACCTTCACTTCATCAGTGCCCAGATCATTCAGGGCACTGGTCAACGCTTCCAGTGAACCACGCACATCGGTCTTCAACACGATGTTGACGGTTTTGGTTTCTGCGCTGCCCATATTTTCAAACAGGTTTTCCAGCTTGGATGCCTGTTGACGCTTGAGCTTGAGCTCACGGTCACGTTCCTGACGGAACTCGGCCACTTCCCGCGCCTTACGCTCGTCGGTTACAACCTGGATTTGCTCACCGGCTTCCGGTGCGCCATTCAGGCCCAACACTTCCAGCGGAATAGACGGGCCAGCTTTTTTGATTGGCTGACCATTCTCATCGATCATCGCCCGCACACGGCCAAAGTGGGCACCGGCCAGCAGCATGTCACCGATCTGCAGCTCACCACCCTGAACCAGAATGGATGCAACGGTACCGCGACCTTTCTCGATGCGGGATTCAATCACCACACCGGTGGCTGAACCAGACGCCTGAGCCTGCAGCTCCAGCAATTCAGATTGCAGCAGAATGGCATCCAGCAGGTCATCGATGCCTTGGCCCGTATGAGCCGACACATTGATGAACTGGTACTCGCCACCCCACTCTTCCGGGATCACATCCTTGGTCGCCATCTCGTTACGCACACGATCAGGATCCGCCTGCTCTTTATCGATCTTGTTGACCGCAATAATGATCGGCGCACCGGATGCTTTCGCGTGGTTGATCGCTTCTTCGGTTTGCGGCATCAGGCCGTCATCGGCCGCCACCACAATCACCACGATATCGGTCGCTTTGGCACCACGGGCACGCATGGCGGTAAAGGCCGCGTGACCAGGAGTATCGAGGAAGGTAATCATGCCCTTCTCGTGCTCAACGTGGTACGCACCAATGTGCTGGGTAATGCCGCCCGCTTCACCGCTTGCCACCTTGGCTTTACGGATATAGTCCAGCAGGGAAGTCTTACCGTGGTCCACGTGGCCCATGATGGTAACAACCGGCGCACGGTGCTCGGAATCCACGCTGTCACGGGTAACCAGATCCGCGGCCAGATGATCTTCAAGCAGCTCTTCCTGCCCTTTGCTGGCAATGGGTTTGTGCCCCATTTCTTCCACCAGCAGGAAGGCGGTTTCCTGATCAATCGGCTGATTAACCGTGACCATCTCGCCCATCTTCATCAGGGACTTGATCAGCGACTTGGCCTTGACGTTCATACGCTGGGCCAGGTCGGTCACAGTAATAGTATCTGGAACTTCGACTTCGTAGATTTTCTTCTCCGTCGGCGTTTTAAAGCCATGCTGCTTGTTCATGGAGCTCTTCATCTTGCCGTGCACAACACCCGCAACCTTGGGCTTGCGACGACGACGGCGAGACTGACGCTCTTCACGCTGGTAGCTGGCTTCCTGGGCAGCATTAACGATGGACGAACCCTTGTCCTTTTCGTCTTCCGCAGCAGGCTTCTTCTCTTCCTGCTCGCCACGCTGTTCCAACTCGGCCGCAATGCGGGCCGCTTCTTCAGCCGTGCGGCGAGCCGCTTCTTCTTCCGCTTTCTTGCGAGCTTCCGCTTCCTGCTTGCGCTTGGCTTCGTCAGCTTCACGCTGCTTGCGCTCGGCTTCTTCGCGCTTGGCTTTTTCTTCCGGCGTTTCTTCCTTGGCCGGTTTCTTGGTTGCAGAAACCTTTGGCACAGAAACGCGCTTACTCTTTTCTTCCGCCGCTTTTTCGCCGGCAGCCTTGCGTTCCTGCTCAGCCTTGGCGCGGGCTTCGTCTTCCTTCAAGCGTGCCGCTTCATCATCCGCAGCACGTTTCGCGGCCTCTTCTGCCGCGCGTTTCTCTTCTTCCGCAGCACGCGCAGCTTCTTCAGCCGCCAGGCGTTCTGCTTCTTCACGCTCTTCCGCTTCCAGCACATCGCGTTTCACGTAGGTACGCTTCTTGCGCACCTCCACGTTCACGGTCTTGGACTTGCCGGCAGCGCCGGTGGTCTTGATGGTGCTGGTGGATTTACGCTTCAGCGTAATTTTCTTTCCACTGCTTTCGTCCTGGGCACCATGAGACTTGCGCAGATGCGCCAGTAGCTGCTGCTTCTGTTCATCGGAGACCACTTCGCTGGCATCGCCATGGGGCAACCCTGCGTCTTTCATCTGCGTAAGCAGCTTCTCGACGGGCGTCCCTACGATGTCGGCCAGTTTCTTTACGGTCGTTTCTGCCATGTCAGCAACACTCTCCTGTCCGTCTCTGATGGTGCCTGCTTGATCAGCCTGAAAAGGGGCGGTTATGCCCCGGCTTCGTCTTCGCCTTCAAACCAGGGCGCCCGTGCAGTCATGATCAACTCGGCTGCACGCTCTTCGCTCAGGCCTTCAATTTCCAGCAGGTCATCCACCGCCTGTTCGGCGAGGTCTTCCATCGTGACAATGCCACGGGAAGCCAATTCAACAGCCAGCTCACGGTCCATACCTTCCATATTCAGAAGGTCTTCCGCAGGCTCGGCCTGTTCAAACTTCTCTTCAGAGACCAGAGCCTTGGTCAGCAGCGCGTCTTTGGCGCGCTGGCGCAACAGCTCCACGATCTCTTCATCAAATCCGTCGATGGCCAGCATCTCTTCCTCAGGCACATAGGCCACTTCTTCGAGGGTAGAGAAACCTTCATCAACCAGCACACCGGCCACGTCTTCGTCCACGTCCAGCTCATTGATGAACGTCTGCAGGGCCTGTTCCGCTTCTTCTTCCTGCTTGGTTTCAGCGTCATCAATAGTCATGACGTTGAGTTCCCAGCCGGTCAGCTCGGAAGCCAGACGAATGTTCTGCCCGCTGCGACCAATGGCCTGAGCCAGCGCAGATTCGTCTTCCACGGCGATATCCATGGAATGGCTTTCTTCATCCATTACGATGGAGGCCACTTCCGCCGGCTGCATGGCGTTGATCACCAGCTGCGCCGGGTTGTCGTCCCACAGGACGATATCAATACGCTCGCCGGCCAACTCATTGGACACCGCTTGAACACGCGCGCCGCGCATGCCCACACAGGCACCCACCGGATCGATACGCTGATCATTGGTCTTCACGGCAATCTTGGCGCGGGACCCCGGGTCACGGGCAGCGCCCTTGATTTCGATCAGCTCTTCACCGATCTCCGGCACTTCAATCTTGAACAATTCGATCAGCATGTCCGGGCAAGCACGGCTGGCGAACAGCTGCGGGCCCCGGTTCTCTTCATTCACGCCCAACAAATAGGCACGAATGCGATCGTTCTGGCGAACGGCTTCACGCGGGATCATGTGCTCGCGGGTAATCAGCGCTTCAGCATTGCCACCGAGATCCAGAATAATGGAATCACGGCTGGCTTTTTTCACCGTGCCACTGACCAGATCACCGATGCGATCACGGTATTCTTCAACAATCTGACGGCGCTCGGCTTCACGTACCTTCTGTACGATAACCTGCTTGGCAGTCTGTGCAGCGATACGACCAAAGGCTTCGGATTCGACTTCCTCTTCCCAGATATCACCGATCTGCAGCGACGTATCCTGCTCGTGCGCTTCATCCAGAGTCAGCTGCTTGCCAAATTCGTAGAGCTCCTCGTCCGGCACCACGTGCCACACACGGAAGCTCTTGGCATTGCCGGACACCCGGTCAATATCCACACGAATCTCTACGTCTTCTTGCTTGAAACGTTTCTTGGTGGCCGCCGCGAGTGCCAGTTCAATGGCCTCGAAGATTACGTCCCGGCTTACACCTTTCTCGTTTGATACTGTTTCCGCTACCAGCAGGATCTCTTTGTTCATGGCCAGGCCTTTACAAAGACTAAAGTTCTTCAGGGCGTGCTCAGTCGAAGCGAGGCTGCAACCGGGCACGATCTACCTGACTGTAAGGAACACGCAAGGTTTCGCCATCCAGCTCAACCACCAGCGTATCGCCATCCACGGCCACAATGGCCGCCGTCATTTTGCGCTTGCCGCTTACCGGCGCCAGCAGCTTGAGCTGGACATCTTCACCGATGTAATCGACATACTGCGCAATTTCGAACATGGGCCGATCCATGCCCGGTGAAGACACCTCAAGGTTATATTCACCGGAAATCGGATCTTCCACATCCAGCACGCCGCTGACTTCGTGACTCACGGCCGCGCAATTATCTACCGAGATACCGTCTGCATGGTCAATAAACACACGCAAAACAGCCCCGCGCCCCTGGATGTATTCAACACCCCAGAGCACGAAGCCCAGATCTTCCACTACCGGAGCCAGCAGCTCCGTTAATTGTTCCGTGCGTTTTGACATAAAACTTTCCGACGGTACAAACAAAAAATGGGCCCGAGGATGTCACAGCGATTGCAGCTTTGCCGCACAACGACCGTGTATCCACCGCCCATTCCCACTAACCGGGTCGGTTTGCGGATAACAAAAAGCCCCTGCTAGAGGGGCTTTTTGTCCGCTTTGAACCAGAGATGTTTTTCTGGTTCATCTAAGTGGTAGCGGGGGCAGGATTTGAACCTACGACCTTCGGGTTATGAGCCCGACGAGCTACCAGACTGCTCCACCCCGCATCAAAATCGAGCGCAAATAGTACTTAGAGGCGCTCACTCTGTCAAGGCATTATCGAAAAAAGTATTTATTTTTCGAAGCCTTAGCATCAGGAAAAGCCACAGAACCTGATGCTGACCAGCGCAAAGGCTGATCCTGAAAAAAAGCGGCCAATTCGCCGATCTTTCTCACACGTTTCACTGACAACACTCACCAGCAAAACGTTCCCTAATTGGTGCCGAAGGCCGGACTTGAACCGGCACGAGCGAAGCTCACTACCCCCTCAAGATAGCGTGTCTACCAATTCCACCACTTCGGCAAAGAACGCTTAACTTACTGCTCCGGCTGAGGCACGTCAGCCGGGGCCGGGGATTCTACCTCAGCTTGAGGTACATCCGAAACTTCTTTTTGCCCTTCATTGGCTTCTGGCGCCACAGGCACTTCCGTCATGCCCGCGGGCACGTCGGACTGAGGCTCGTCAACGACAGGAACATCCTGATGCTCAACGGTCTCCAGCTCCGGCAGGAAACTGCGAGTGCTATCCGCTTCCTGACGCGCCATCCAGGCCAGCACCAGGCTGGTGACGAAGAAGACCGCCGCCAGTACCGCCGTGGCACGGGTCAGGAAGTTTGCCGAACCGGCGCTCCCGAATACCGTCTGCGAACCGCCGCCACCAAAGGAGGCGCCGGCATCCGCGCCTTTGCCGTGCTGAATCAGCACCAGACCAACCAGCCCGAGGGCCGCCAGCACGTGCACTACATGAACAACAATATCCATAACGTCTCTAATTATTCCGCCGCCTGACAGATCGCAATAAAGCTGTCGGCTGTTAACGATGCCCCACCGATCAGACCCCCATCGATGTCTGACTGGGCAAATAGAAGGGCGGCATTATCCGCCTTTACGCTGCCGCCGTAAAGCAACCGCAGCGATTGAGCGATATCCGGGTCGTTTTCTGCCAAAGACTGGCGCAAACGGGCATGCACCGCCTGGGCCTGTTCCGGGCTGGCTGTCTTGCCTGTACCAATGGCCCAGACTGGCTCATAGGCAACCACTGCCCGGGCAAACGCCGCGACGCCCACGGCATCCACCACTGCCTGCAGCTGCCCGCAGACCACGGCATCCGTGTTGCCCGCTTCCCGCTCTGCCAGGGTTTCTCCCACACACAAGACGGGAATCAGGCCCGCCGCCTGCACCTGCGCAAATTTGTCGGCAATTTGTGCATCGCTTTCCGCATACAAGGCCCGGCGCTCGGAATGCCCAATAATCACATAGCCACAACCGGCTTCGGCCAACATGGACGCAGCCACTTCACCCGTGAAGGCACCCTCCGCCTGATCACTGACATTCTGCGCCCCAAGCCCGATGGCCGCCGGCAGCTGCTCGCGGGCAGACGCCAGATAGGGAAACGGCGGGCAGACGACCACGTCCGCCACGCCCTGATACTCCGCCAGGGCTGTCGCCATGGACGCCACCAGAGATTGCCCGCCATTCATCTTCCAGTTACCGGCAACCAGAGGGGTTCTTTTCATTGTTGGATTCCTTGAAGTCTTTTCTTGCGCCAATCAGCCGCACCGCAACCGCGGTCACGCAATGGCTTTTTCAACCACATCGGCCAGCTCGCGGCAGAGCGCCGCCACCTGATCGCCGTCTTTACCTTCTATCATCACCCGCACCAATGGCTCGGTGCCGGAAGGCCGCAAGAGCACACGGCCGTTGCCTGCCAGGCGCTCTTCGACACTGGCCATCGCCGCCTGCACATCCGGGTGCTGCATAAATCCATCCCGGTTGGGCCCGCGCACATTAATCATTTGCTGAGGCAGCATGGCCACATCGGCCACCGCCTCGGCCAGGCCCTGCTTGCGACGGGACAGGGCAGCCAACACCTGCAGGGCTGACACGGTGCCATCCCCGGTGGAGGTGCAATCCAGGCACACCAGATGCCCCGAGGACTCACCGCCGATGCTCCAGCCGCGCTTGTCCAGCTGCTCCATGACGTACCGATCGCCCACTTTGGCACGCACGAATTCGATACCTTCGGCTTCCAGCGCCAGCTCCAGACCAAAATTGGACATAAGCGTCCCGACCACACCCGGCATGTCCGCACCATTATCCTTGCGGTCACGGGCCACCACGAACAGCAGCTGGTCACCATCCACCAGCTTGCCGGCATGATCCACCATCAACAGCCGGTCTGCATCGCCGTCCAGCGCCACACCCAGGTCGGCCTTTTCTTCCAGCACCCTGCGCTGCAGCGCTTCCGGATGGGTGGAGCCGCAATCGCGATTAATATTGAACCCGTCGGGCTGGTTGGCCAGGGGCACCACGGTGGCGCCCAACTCTTCAAACACGTCCGGGGCGATGTGATAAGCGGCGCCATTAGCGGTATCCACCACAATTTTCATGCCGCTGAGATCCAGCCCCGGCACTGTGCTTTTGCAAAACTCGATGTAGCGCCCCCGGGCATCATCAATGCGGCGCACCTTGCCGATCTGGTCCGTGGACACTACGGAGATCTCTTCGTCCAGAAGACGTTCAATTTCCAGTTCGATCTCGTCATTGAGCTTGCGGCCATCCGCCCCGAAAAACTTGATGCCGTTATCGGTATAAGGATTGTGGGAGGCAGAAATCACGATACCGGCCTGGGCCGACAGGGTACGGGTCAAATAGGCAATCCCCGGCGTGGGCAACGGCCCCAGCAGGCGCACATCCACCCCGGCCGCGGAAATACCGGCTTCCAGGGCTGATTCGAACATATAACCGGAAATACGGGTGTCCTTGCCGATCAAGATCTTGCTGCCGCCCCGCGCGGCCAGCACCTTGCCCGCGGCCCAGCCCAGCTTGAGCACAAAATCCGGGGTAATGGGAAACTCGCCCACCGTGCCGCGCACCCCATCAGTGCCGAAATATTTGCGCGTCATGACAGCTCCTTTTGTGATTCTCTCTGTGATTCCCTAACCGCATGGGCAAAACGCACCACATCCACGGTTTCTTTGACATCGTGGGCACGCACGATCATCGCGCCGCGCTCCACACACATAACGGCAGCCGCCAGGCTGCCGGGCAATCGTTCACTGACATCCCGATCAAGCACTTTACCGAACAGGGATTTACGCGATACACCGATTAAAATCGGCAACGCCAACGCCTGCAACTCAGCCATTTCCTGCATAAGCTGCAAATTGTGCTGCACGGTTTTCGCGAAACCAAACCCCGGATCCACCAACAACCGCTCGCGAGGAATCCCCGCCTGCTCACAGGCGGCAACCTGCTCACGCAGAAACGCCACCACCTCGGCAGTCACATCATCGTAGCGGGGATTATCCTGCATGCTGCCGGGCTCGCCCAGCATATGCATCAGGCAAACCGGGAGCTGACTGGCGGCGGCTGCCTGCATCGCGCCGGGGCGACGCAAGGAGCGCACGTCATTGATAAGGCCGGCGCCGGCCTCAGCGCTGTCACGGATCACTGCCGCCGTACTGGTATCCACGGACACCAGCGCATCGAGCTCATTACTCAAGGCCTCGACAATGGGCACCACCCGGTCCAGTTCTTCCTGCTCGGACACGGCCGCCGCGCCCGGGCGAGTGGACTCGCCACCCACATCCAGAATCGCGGCGCCGTCACGCAGCATCTGCTCCGCCTGACGCAGCGCCGCATCACGCTCGGTGTAACGACCACCATCGGAAAAGGAGTCGGGGGTCACATTGAGGATCCCCATAACGACAGGCGCGGACAGGTTTAGTGTCCGCGCCCCACAGCTAAGCGTTGTTGGATGCATCATGAATCAGTGCGTGTTGGCAGGCCCACCAATGGGGTCGTCACCGGACGGCTGATCGCCATCGCCAGAGGCGGCGGCACCGTTACCCGGGCCCTGGTCACGCCAGTCTTTCGGCGGCCGCGGCTTGTGGCCGCCCATGATGTCCTCGATCTGGTTAGCGTCGATAGTTTCGTACTGCATCAACGCGTCCGCCATGAGATCGAGCTTATCGCGATTGTCTTCGAGAATCTGCTTGGCACGGCCATAGCAGCTGTCGATGATCGCCCGCACTTCACGGTCAATCTCTTCAGCGGTCTGCTCGGACATGCTCTTGCGTTGAGACATCTGTTTGCCCAGGAAGACCTCGCCCTCTTCTTCCTCGTAGGCCAGCGGCCCCAATTTCTCGCTCAGGCCCCACTTGGTGACCATGGCGCGGGCCAGCTTGGTGGCACGCTCGATATCGTTGGAAGCACCAGTGGTGACACCATCAAAGCCCAACGTCATTTCCTCGGCCAGACGGCCACCGTAGAGCGAACAGATGGAGGATTCCAAGCCGCGCTTGGACTGGGAATAGCGATCTTCTTCCGGCAAATACATGGTCACACCCAGCGCACGACCGCGCGGAATGATGCTCACCTTGTAGACTGGGTCATGCTCGGGCACCAAACGACCAACAATGGCGTGACCCGCCTCGTGATACGCAGTATTCAGCTTCTCTTTCTCGCTCATCACCATGGAGCGACGCTCGGCGCCCATCAGGATCTTGTCCTTGGCTTTCTCGAACTCTTCCATGGACACCATGCGCTTGTTGGCGCGAGCGGCGAACAATGCAGCTTCGTTGACCAGATTGGCCAGGTCCGCACCGGAGAAACCAGGCGTGCCCCGCGCAATCAACGCAGGCTCCACATCATCCGAAATCGGCACCTGGCGCATGTGCACCTTGAGTACATGCTCACGGCCACGGATATCCGGCAGCGGCACGGTTACCTGACGGTCGAAACGGCCGGGACGCAGCAGCGCCGGGTCCAGCACGTCCGGACGGTTCGTCGCGGCAATGACGATGATGCCTTCGTTGCCATCAAAACCGTCCATTTCCACCAGCAACTGGTTGAGTGTCTGCTCACGCTCATCGTGACCGCCACCGACACCGGCACCACGGGAGCGACCCACCGCATCAATCTCGTCAATAAAGATGATGCACGGAGAATGCTTCTTGGCCTGCTCGAACATGTCGCGGACCCGGCTAGCGCCAACACCCACAAACATCTCCACAAAGTCAGAACCGGAAATACTGAAGAACGGCACCTTGGCCTCACCCGCAATGGCCTTGGCCAGCAGGGTTTTACCGGTACCGGGCGAACCGACCATCAGCACGCCGCGGGGGATCTTGCCACCCAGACGCTGAAATTTGGCCGGATCACGCAGAAACTCAACCAGCTCCTGCACTTCTTCCTTGGCTTCTTCCACCCCTGCTACATCAGCAAAGGTAGTCTTGATCTGGTCTTCACCCAGCAGTTTGGCTTTGGACTTGCCGAACGTCATGGGGCCACCGCCGCCACGACCGCCGCCCTGCATCTGGCGCATAAAGAAAATAAAGATGGCCAGAATCAACAGAATCGGTAGTACGGACAGGAACAACTGGGTCAGGAAACCCTGACGCTGAGGCTCCAGCCCCACCACATTGACGTCGTTCTGAATCAGGGTGGGCATCAGGTTGGTGTCCAGGGTCGGCGGTTTCACCGTGCGGAACTGGCCACCATCCGAATAGGTCCCGGTAATCGTGCTTTCGCCGATTTTCGCTTCCTGCACCTTGCCGTCTTCTACCCGTGAAATAAAGGTGGAATAGGGCACATCGGTGGTTGCAGGCTGGGTACTGAGACTGGATGCCACCACGTACAGGACGCCGGCAATCACCAGCCACAGCACAATATTCTTGGTCATGTCGTTCAAGGGAGACCTCGATTAATCCGGGCGCTCACGCGCACACTAACGAACTTACACCTTACACCATTTGCCAGAAGCAACGTAATGCCGGTTCGGACAGGAATATAGCCATTTTACGGCTTTTCACCGCCTATTTCAGGCCAAAACCCAACTGATAGACCTCTGTGGAGCGAGCCCGGCTTGCCGCCGGCTTGCGGCTGACCACGCGTTTGAAACGGCTTTGCAGCGCCTTGCGGTAGTCTTCAAACCCCTCACCCTGGAATACCTTGACCAGAAACAGGCCATCCGGTTCCAGCACCCGCTCAGCCATATCCAGCGCCAACTCTGCCAGATACATGGCCCGCGGCTGATCCACCGCGCTATTACCACTCATATTGGGGGCCATGTCGGACATTACAAGGTCTGCCCGCCGATCCCCCAGAGAAGCAAGAATTTGCTCGTAGATGGCATCCTCACGGAAATCCCCCTCAATGAAGGTCACATCCGGCAGGGCATCCATGGCAAGGATGTCACTGGCAATGACCGTCCCCTTGCCGCCAATCAGCTGGCCCGCCACCTGGCTCCAGCCCCCCGGCGCGGCGCCAAGATCCAGCACCGTCATTCCCGGGCGGAACAAGCGGTCCTTTTCATGCATTTCCAGCAGCTTGAAACTGGCCCGGGAGCGGTAGCCCTGCTCCTGGGCCTTGGCCACCCACGGGTCGTTGAAATGTTCTTTTAACCAGGCCTTGCTGGTCTTGGAACGGCTGGACTTCGCCATGGCCCCTCTCTCCTGAATTCTCTGTACTCTCTATGTGCGCAGGCAACGCGCACTGGCAAACCCGCATGACCAACCCACATGACGGCTGCTTTTCGGCCGGGTAATACGTAGAATACGCGCACAGCAACCCTTTCTGGAGCTACACCGTGCCGCTATCTACCCAGGACATCAAACGGTTACGCCGTATTGGTCACCACCTGAAACCCGTTCTGATCTTTGGCGACAAGGGACTCAGCGACAACTTCGTGGAAGAGCTCAACCTGCGCCTGGAAGATCACGAGTTGATCAAGGTGAAGGTCAACGCAGAAACCCGCGACGACCGCGCCGCCATTGTGCAAGCCTTGACCGAGAAAGGCAGCGCCGAGCTGATCCAGCGCATCGGCAACATCGCCCTGCTCTACCGCCCGGCCCAAAAGCCCAGCGCCAAACTGTCGAATATCCTGCGTTATCAGAATGCCTGACGCCCAAGGCCCGACGCAGGATGCTAAAAGCAAAAAAGGCGGCGTGTTATCACGCCGCCTTTTTATTGTCGTCTGGCGTCATGCATCGGGCATCAAGCGCCTAGATGTGCTCCACCTGATCGACTTCGTACTCACGGGTACCACCGGGAGTATCGATCTGCACCACATCGCCTTCTTCACGGCCAATCAAACCGCGGGCAATCGGTGAGTTCACACTCAGCTTGCCTTCCTTGATGTTGGCTTCGTCGTCACCCACGATCTGGTAGACCTTGGTTTCGTCCGTATCCACATCAATGATGGTCACGGTCACACCGAAAATCACCTTGCCGGTATTTTCGATAGTCTGAATATCGATGATCTGCGCATTGGAAAGCTTGCCTTCGATATCCCCAATGCGGCCTTCACAAAACCCCTGCTGTTCGCGGGCAGCGTGATACTCGGCATTTTCTTTCAAGTCACCGTGCTCACGGGCCTCTGCAATCGCAGCAGAAATACGCGGGCGATCTTCTTTTTTCAGTTTTTCCAGTTCCTCGCGCAGGGCTTTGGCGCCCTTGGCGGTCATCGGTACACGTTGCATAGTTATCCTCGTATCTTTTAACAGGCGCAAATAACAGGCGCTGTTAACGGAACCGCCCGGAGCACTCTGCTCCGAGCGCTCCCGACGACGATTTATTTCATTTCTGCGTGCAGGTCCTGCAAGCGACGAACCGTGGGCTCACCACTGATCCCCAGCGCCTGACACACCGCATGGGCGGCCGCGATGGTAGTGGTGTAGAACACCTTGTGCTGCAGCGCCGAGCGACGAATCGCGAACGAATCACGGGTCGCCTGCTTGCCTTCAGTGGTGTTCACGATCAGGGCGATCTGGTCGTTCTTGATCATGTCCACAATATGCGGACGCCCTTCCAGCACCTTGTTCACCACCTTCACCTCAAGACCAGCCTCACCCAGCACCTTGGCGGTGCCTTTGGTGGCAACCAGGCTGAAGCCGCGCTCGATCAACATGCGAGCCACTTCCACAGACGCCGGCTTGTCCACTTCGCGCACGGAAATAAAGGCTGTGCCGGTTTCCGGCAACTTTTCTCCAGCGCCCAGCGACGCCTTGCCAAAGGCTTCCGCGAAGGTCGCACCGACACCCATGACTTCCCCGGTAGACTTCATTTCCGGGCCCAGGATCGGATCGACTTTCGGGAACTTGGCGAACGGGAACACCGCTTCTTTCACGAAATAGTGCTGCGGTTTGACCTCTTTGGTGAAGCCTTGTTCCTTGAGGCTGGTGCCAGCCATACAACGGGCAGCCACTTTCGCCAAGGACACGCCAATGCACTTGGACACATACGGCACTGTCCGGGAGGCGCGCGGATTCACTTCCAGCACATACACCTCACCGCTTTTCACGGCGAACTGCACATTCATCAAACCGACCACACCCAGCTCCAGCGCCATATCGGCAGCCTGCTGACGCATCACGTCCTGGACATCGTCATCCAGCGAGTACGGCGGCAGGGAGCAGGCAGAGTCACCGGAGTGCACGCCGGCCTGTTCGATGTGCTGCATGATGCCACCGATAACCACATCGGTACCGTCACAGACCGCATCCACATCCACTTCGATGGCATCGTCCAGGAAGCGATCCAGCAGCACCGGGGAATCGTTAGAAACCGATACCGCATTCATCATGTAATTACGCAGTTCCGCTTCGCTGTACACGATTTCCATGGCGCGACCACCCAACACATAGGAAGGACGCACCACCAGCGGATAACCGATTTCTTCCGCCAGACGCACACCGTCTTCCATGGAACGGGCGGTGCGGTTGGGTGGCTGCTTCAGGCCAAGCTTGTTGACCATCTGCTGGAAGCGTTCGCGATCTTCCGCTTCATCGATGGCATCCGGCGGGGTGCCAATAATGGGCACGCCGGCAGCCTGCAGGGCACGGGCCAACTTCAACGGAGTCTGCCCGCCGTACTGGACGATCACACCCTTGGGTTTTTCTTTCGCCACGATGGCCAGCACGTCTTCCAGCGTAATCGGCTCGAAGTACAGGCGATCGGAGGTATCGTAATCGGTGGACACGGTTTCCGGGTTACAGTTGACCATGATGGCTTCGTAACCGTCGTCCTTCATGGCAAACGCCGCGTGCACACAGCAGTAATCGAACTCGATACCCTGACCGATCCGGTTGGGGCCACCACCGATGACCATGATCTTGTCACGGTCGGTGGGATTGGCCTCACACTCTTCATCGTAGCTGGAGTACATGTAGGCCGTATCCGTGGCGAATTCCGCCGCACAGGTATCCACCCGCTTGTAGATCGGCAGCACACCCAGCTCTTCACGCTTGCCACGTACGTCCGCTTCCTTCACCCCCAGCAACTGCGCCAGGCGGGCATCGGAAAAGCCCTTGCGCTTGAGCGCATACAGGCTGTCGCGGGTCAGACCGCTGAAAGTGCTGTCGGCCAGCTGCTGCTCGGCACGAATCAGATCTTCGATCTGTACCAGGTACCAGCGATCGATCTTGGTGATGTTGAACACGTCGTCCACGGTCATACCGACACGGAACGCATCGCCAACGATCCAGATGCGCTCCGGGCCCGGCGTGGACAGCAACTGCGCCACCTGTTCACGGGCATCCGGCGCCGCCGGGTCCACATGGGGATCAAAACCGATGGACTCGGTTTCCAGACCACGCAGTGCTTTCTGTACGGATTCCTGGAAGTTACGGCCGATGGCCATCACTTCACCCACGGACTTCATCTGGGTGGTCAGCACCGCATCCGCTTCGGCAAACTTCTCGAAGTTGAAGCGCGGAATCTTGGTAACCACGTAATCGATGGATGGCTCGAAGGAAGCCGGGGTCTTGCCGCCGGTGATCTCGTTCTGCAACTCATCCAAGGTGTAACCCACCGCCAGCTTGGCGGCCACCTTGGCGATCGGGAAGCCGGTGGCCTTGGAGGCCAGCGCAGAGGAACGACTCACCCGCGGGTTCATCTCGATCACTACCATGCGACCGTTGTCCGGGTTGATGCCGAACTGCACGTTGGAACCACCGGTTTCCACGCCAATTTCACGCAGCACCGCCAGAGAGGCGTCACGCATGATCTGCAGCTCTTTATCGGTGAGCGTCTGCGCCGGCGCCACGGTGATGGAGTCACCGGTATGCACGCCCATGGGGTCAAAGTTCTCGATGGAACAGACGATGATGCAGTTGTCCTTTTTGTCACGGACCACTTCCATCTCGTACTCTTTCCAGCCCAGCAGGGACTCGTCGATCAACAGCTCGTTGGTGGGCGACAGGTCCAGACCACGCTGGCAGATTTCCTCGAATTCTTCCCGGTTATACGCAACACCCCCGCCGGAGCCACCCATGGTGAAACTGGGGCGGATAATGCAGGGAAAACCCAGCTCTTCCAGGGCCGCGCTGGCTTCTTCCATGTTATGGGCAATGGCGGAACGCGGACATTCCAGGCCGATGGCTTTCATGGCCTTGTCGAAGCGGGAGCGATCTTCCGCCTTGTCGATGGCATCCTCGGTGGCGCCAATCATTTCCACGCCAAACTCTTTCAGCACACCGTTGTGATCCAGGTCCAGGGCACAGTTTAGTGCGGTCTGGCCACCCATGGTGGGCAGCAGCGCGTCCGGGCGCTCCTTCTCGATGATCTTGGCCACGGTCTGCCAGGTAATCGGCTCGATGTAGGTCGCATCCGCCATGGCCGGGTCGGTCATGATGGTGGCCGGGTTGGAGTTCACCAGGATGACCCGGAAACCCTCTTCCCGCAGCGCCTTACACGCCTGCGCACCGGAGTAGTCAAACTCACAGGCCTGGCCGATCACAATCGGGCCAGCGCCAATAATGAGGATGCTTTTTAAATCACTTCTTTTCGGCATAGTCACTAACCGTCAGACGTTAATTTCAATTGCCAGGGCGTCAGACGTGGAACGTCGGACGTCGGACGCTTATTTTGCTTGCATGAGCTCGATGAAATGATCGAACAGCGGCGCGCAGTCACGCGGCCCCGGGCTCGCTTCCGGGTGCCCCTGGAAGCTGAAGGCCGGCACATCGGTGCGCTCGATGCCCTGCAAGGTGCCGTCGAACAGTGACACATGGGTCACTTTCAGGTTGTCCGGCAAGGTATCGATATCCACCGCAAAACCGTGGTTCTGGCTGGTGATCATCACCGTGTCATCCGCCAGGGTTTTCACCGGGTGGTTGGCGCCGTGGTGGCCCGTGGCCATTTTCATGGACTTGGCGCCACTGGCCAGTGCCAGCAATTGATGGCCCAGGCAGATACCGAACACCGGCAACCCGGTGGCAACGATCTCCTGGATCGCGGCAATGGCATAGTCGCAAGGCTCCGGGTCACCAGGGCCGTTGGACAGGAAGACACCGTCCGGCTTCATGGCCAGCACCTCGGACGCGGGCGTCTGGGCCGGCACCACGGTGAGCTTGCAGCCACGCTCGGCCAGCATGCGCAGGATGTTGCGCTTGACGCCGTAGTCGTAGGCCACCACATGGAAGCGGGTCTCGCCCTGCTCGGTGTGACCTTTCTCAAGATCCCAGGTGGACTCGGTCCAGCTGTAGGACTCGGCAACACTCACTTCCTTCGCCAGGTCCATGCCTTTCAGGCCGGGGAACCCCTTGGCCGCCGCCAGCGCCTGTGCTTCATCCACATTGTCGCCGGCCAGAATGCAACCATTCTGGGCACCCTTGTCACGCAAAATGCGTGTCAGGCGGCGAGTGTCGATATCGGCGATGGCAACGATGTTGCGCTCACGCAGGTAGTCCGGAAGAGTTTGCTCACTACGCCAGTTGCTCACTGTCATGGCCAGATCACGAATCACCAGGCCCGAGGCCCAGATTCGGGAGGACTCTTCGTCCTCGGCAGTGACGCCAGTGTTACCAATATGCGGATAGGTAAGGGTTACAATCTGTTTGGCATAGGAAGGATCCGTCAGGATCTCCTGATAGCCAGTCATGGCGGTGTTAAACACCACCTCACCCACGGTTTCACCCGTGGCACCGATTGCAACACCCCGAAAGATGCTTCCGTCTTCAAGAGCGAGAATGGCGGGAACCGTCAACGCAACCTCCAGGCTGATAGGGAATAGGGAGATCTGCGGCGGGTGCGCTCGCAAAAAAGCGAGATGGATTCCTCCACCTCGCTTTTTCTAAATTCTTCATTCGGCGCCCCGCACGCCCATCACGGGCTGCGCGCTATTTTAGGGCTTTGTGGCCCCGCTGTCACGCGGCAATCCCGCCGATAGACCAGTGGCAGGCCTGGCAGGCGGCTAGGCCTTGCCCCAACCGGCGCTTTCCCCGGCCAGGCCGAGCACATCCTGCATGTCGAACAGGCCCTTGTCATGGCTGCCCAGCCAAGCTGCCGCCCGCACCGCGCCACGGCCGAACGACATACGGCTGGAGGCCTTGTGGGTAATTTCCACCCGCTCACCTTCCGCCGCGAACATCACCGTGTGGTCGCCCACGATATCGCCGGCGCGAATGGTCTCGAAACCGATGGTGTGGCGCTCACGCTCGCCGGTGCGACCTTCGCGGCCGTACACAGCACACTCGTTCAGGTCACGCCCCAGGGTCTGGGCCACCACTTCCCCCATGCGCAACGCCGTGCCAGACGGCGCATCGATCTTGTGCCGATGGTGGGCTTCAATCACTTCGATATCCACTTCATCACCCATGATCTGGGCCGCGGTTTCCAGCAGCTTGAAGCACAGGTTCACCCCGATGGAATAATTCGGCGCAAAACAGATGGCGATATCGTCACTGGCGGCGCGCAGGGCCGCTTTCTGGGCATCATCCAGCCCGGTGGTGCCGATCACCAGCTTGGTGCCCGCCGCACGGCAGACCTCAAGATTCTTTACCGTGGCTTCCGGCACGGTGAAGTCGATGAACACATCCGCATCGTTCACCACCTTGCTCAAATCATCCGCCAGCAACACACCACTACTGCCCTGGCCCACCAGCTCACCAGCATCCGCACCGATCAAACTGGAGCCGGGCACATCCACCGCCGCCGCCAGCGTCGTATCCGGGTTGGCCAGCGTCGCCTCGATCAGAATACGGCCCATGCGACCGGCGGCGCCGATAATACCTACTTTCATGGTGTCTCCTTGATTAAAAGCGGGACGGCGAACGCCAGAGGCCTCACGCCCCACCCGCCCCAAAACGGGAACGGGCAAAGCGCCAAGCCTCTGGCGTCCGGCATCAAGCGGCTTATTCTACCAGAAAGGGCGGCAGCGTCACCGCGTAGAGATTGGCGTTTTCCTTGAGCATAAACTTGCGCCGCTTTCGGTCGAAGCGCTTGAAGCTCATGCCGCTATCACGCCAGGCCAACACCTCCTGTAACCGCTTGCGGGCATAGGCGCGGTCGAGCCACTCCATGGAAAAGCCGGCAGGCAACTGTGCCGCCACCTGCAACTGGGCCAACGCTGGTTTCAGCGCCTCTTCCTGATAGGTATAAAGCAGACTGTTAGCGTACTCATAGCGAACAATCGCCAGATTCTTTTCTTTCCTGAGTGCGGTCTCGAACGGCTGAATGGCATCATTACTGTCCGCCGCCAGCGTCAGTTTGCCCGCCGTTTTTCCCACCCGGCGCAGCACGTTGGCCTCAAACGCCGCACTCAACGACAACGCCAACGGGTGATCCGGCGCCACCGCCAGCATTTCCGTGGCCGCATTGATCACCATGGCGGCGTAATTGCGTTGCAAGGTGGCCGGCACGGACTCATCTTCTGCCAGCCGCGCCACCGCATAGCCAAACCCCAGCCGCATCATGCAGTAATCCGCGGTCAGCGCCTTGTCACCGGGCAACACCGCCATGTTCTCACCAAACCAGGCCATGTCATTGATGGCTTCCTGCAACAGCTGCTGCTTCTGCTCATGGGTGGGCGCCAGATAGGTGGCATACACAATTTGCGCCACCACCGCCGGCACCCGGGCGTAGCCGCCGTAGCGACGCCCAAGATCCCGGGCCTGACGGAAATCGCCACGGAAGAAGGCCTGCCAGACCTCCAGTACATTGCGGCTATGCTGCTCCCAGTCGTCATCCTGATAACGCAGATCCCGATACAAATTCGGGAAGCGCTGATAGCGGGCCTGCAGGTAATCAGCCGAGGGGTACGGCAGGCGCAGCCCACGCATAAACTGATCCCAGTTGGCGTGAATCTCTTCCACCGTGAACGTATAGGGCGCCGGGTCAAAAGGCGCAGGCTGCCAGTCGGCATGCAACACTTGCGGGTTCGGCACCAACGGCGCCTTCTGGGAAAAGGTAGCGCGGGCACGCTCATAGGCCTGATCCACCGGAGCGCCCACCCCTGGCACGGAAGCACAACACAGCACCGCCCCCAGCACACACGCCAGTCGCCGTGAATTCATAATTGCCTCTGATTATTGTTGTTTTTATGCACAATATCGCAGGCAAGCTTTCAGCGGCAACGAAGGCGATCAAATTTCATACTATTGGCTGAGCACATACTTCACTTTGCCAAACGCTCAACGCCGGATGCCGGACGACGGACGCTTGAATTCAAAACCTGAAAACCTTGGCCGCCATGCTTTCTGCGCAGAATGCACTACCCGATTATTGCCTGAATGATGCCCCTGAATACCCCTTAAAGGAGATGCCACAAGAACGACAACCTCTCAGGCTATGGGGTTTTACGTCAGGCATCCGGCGTTGAGCGTTTGGCAAAGTGCCGGGTATTCGCGATAACCCCATCAGACGGCGAAAAGCGAGTTATTCACTCTAATCCGTGAAGAACCAAAAAAAAGCCCGGCATGAGACATCATGCCGGGCTTTTTTAAGCGGACCAGAACGCTTACTTGGTATCGAAAAACCGTTTAACGCCTTCGAACCAGCTGCTCTTGCGCGGGTTGTGGCGGTTACCGCCACTCTCCAGAGACTCCTGGAATTTGCGCAACAACTCTTTCTGTTCACCGGACAGCTTCACCGGGGTCTCGATGACCACCTTGCAGAGCAGGTCACCCGGCGCACCGCCACGAACCGGCGCCACACCTTTGCCACGCAGACGGAAGATTTTTCCGCTCTGGGTTTCCGCCGGCACTTTCAGCTTCACCTTGCCATTCAGGGTGGGCACATCCAGCTCACCACCGAGCGAGGCATCGACAAAACTGATCGGCACTTCGCAAAACAGGTTGTCACCATCGCGCTGGAAGATGTCGTGCTCACGCACGGCCACCTGAACATACAAGTCGCCGGACGGCGCGCCGTGCATGCCCGCCTCGCCTTCACCGGCAAGACGGATGCGGTCACCGGTATCCACGCCCGCCGGAATCTTCACCGACAGGGTCTTGGTGTTCTGCACCCGGCCCTGGCCACCGCAGTTACCACAGGGATCCTTGATGATCTTGCCTTCACCCTTACAGGTGGGACACGCCTGCTGCACGGTAAAGAACCCCTGCTGCATGCGCACCTGACCGACGCCACCACAGGTGGTACACGCTACCGGTTGACTGCCTTCTTTGGCACCAGTGCCATGACAGACATCACAGCCATCCCAGGTGGGGATACGGATCTTTTCATCGCAGCCGCGCACGGCCTGCTCCAGGGTCAGCTCCAGCGTATAACGCAGGTCTGCACCGCGGGCAGGGCCACGACGTCCGCCGCCGCCACCACCAAAGATGTCGCCAAAGATATCGCCGAAGATGTCACCAAAACCACCGCCGCCGAAGCCGCCGCCAGCACCGGCACCACCCTGACCGTTAACGCCGGCATGGCCGAACTGGTCATAGGCCGCGCGCTTCTGCTCATCGGCCAGCACTTCGTAGGCTTCTTTTGCTTCCTTGAATTTGGCCAGCGCCTCTTCATCATCCGGATTACGGTCCGGATGGTATTTCATCGCCAGGCGACGATAAGCCTTCTTCAAATCCTGCGCGCTGGCATCCTTCGCCGCACCCAGCACTTCGTAATAATCACGTTTGGACATAGATAAGCCTTTGGCTTAGCCAGACGCCCGACGCCGGAGGCCAGACGCAGAAGCCAAAGAGCATCCGCGTCCAACGTCCGGCGTCAGACTTCAGGCGTTACTTACTTCTTCTTGTCGTCGTCGACTTCTTCGAACTCGGCATCGACCACGTCATCGCCTTTCTGCTGCTCGCCGCCTTCGGCGCCGGCAGCACCTTCAGCCTGCTGGGCCTGCTCGGCGTACATCTTCTCGGCCAGCGGTGCGGACACTTCGGACAGCGCCTTGATCTTGGCTTCGATATCATCCTTGTCGCTGCCCTTGGCGGCTTCTTCCAGCTCGTCCACAGCCTTGGTGATGGACTCTTTCTCTTCGTCGGTCGCCTTGTCGCCGGCTTCCTCGAGGGTCTTGCGAGTCGCATGCACCAGGTGGTCCGCCTGGTTGCGGGTCTGCACCAGCTCTTCGAACTTCTTGTCTTCGTCCGCGTGAGCTTCCGCGTCCTGCACCATCTGTTCCACTTCCTCGTCGGACAGGCCGGAGGAGGCTTTAATCTGGATGGTCTGCTCTTTGCCAGTGGCCTTGTCTTTCGCGCCCACATGCAAAATGCCGTTGGCATCGATATCGAAGGTCACTTCGATCTGCGGCATGCCGCGCGGTGCCGGCGGAATGTCTTCCAGATTGAACTGCCCCAGCGACTTGTTTTGCGCTGCTTGCTTACGTTCGCCCTGCAACACATGCACGGTCACGGCGGTCTGATTGTCGTCCGCGGTGGAGAACACCTGCGACGCATTGGTCGGGATGGTGGTGTTCTTCTCGATCAGCGGAGTCATCACGCCACCCATGGTTTCAATACCCAGGGTCAGCGGGGTCACGTCCAGCAACAGCACGTCGGTCACGTCGCCGCTCAGTACCGCGCCCTGAATCGCTGCACCCATGGCAACCGCTTCATCCGGGTTCACGTCCTTGCGCGGCTCTTTGCCGAAGAACTCGGTAACGCTCTTCTGCACCATCGGCATACGGGTCTGACCGCCCACCAGAATCACGTCGGTGATATCGGCGGTTTTCACGCCCGCATCGGCCAGCGCGGTTTTGCACGGCTCCAGTGAACGGCTCACCAGATCACCCACCAGGGATTCCAGCTTGGCGCGGGTCACTTTCACCACCAGGTGCTTGGGACCGGTGCTGTCTGCCGTGATGTACGGCAGGTTCACTTCGGTCTGCTCGGCAGAGGACAGCTCAATCTTGGCTTTCTCGGCCGCTTCTTTCAGGCGCTGCATGGCCAGCGGGTCGCCGCCCAGATCGATGCCGGAGTCCGCCTTGAACTGATCCGCCAGGAAGTTGATCAGTGCCAGGTCGAAATCCTCACCACCCAGGAAGGTGTCACCGTTGGTGGCCAGCACTTCAAACTGGTGCTCGCCATCCACTTCGGCAATTTCGATGATGGAGATATCGAAAGTACCGCCACCCAAGTCATACACGGCGATGGTGCGATCACCACCCTTCTTGTCCAGGCCATAGGCCAGGGCCGCCGCAGTGGGCTCGTTGATAATACGCTTCACGTCCAGGCCAGCGATGCGACCGGCATCCTTGGTAGCCTGGCGCTGGGAATCGTTGAAGTAAGCCGGCACGGTGATAACGGCCTCGGTGACGGTCTCACCCAGGTAATCTTCCGCGGTCTTCTTCATTTTCTTCAGCACTTGCGCAGAAATTTGCGGCGGCGCCATTTTCTCGCCTTTCACTTCCACCCAGGCATCGCCATTGTCAGCCTTGGTGATCTTGTAGGGCACCATCTTGATGTCCTTCTGAACCACCTTGTCGTCAAAACGACGGCCGATCAGACGCTTCACCGCGTACAGTGTGTTTTCCGGGTTGGTCACCGCCTGACGCTTGGCAGATTGACCGACCAGGGTTTCCTTGTCGTCGGTGTAGGCGATGATGGACGGCGTAGTGCGCGCACCTTCTGCGTTTTCAATAACCTTGGTCTTGTCACCTTCCAGCACGGCCACACAGCTGTTGGTCGTACCCAGGTCGATACCGATAATCTTACCCATAGTCGTTCTATCTCCTTCACACCAGCCGGGACCCTGTCGGCGCCCCAGGCAGTTGAATTGTTAATTCGTCTGGCTCCTATATGGCGGTCGCTGCCGGCATTTCAAGGGAGCCTGTTGATTTTGAGTGCGTCACTTTTGTAACGGCCTTGACGCTGAAAACCGGGCCCAGAGCCGCGTTCGCAACCGGCCTCAGGCATCGGCCCTGATCATCAGGGGGCCTTGCTGACCACCACCCGCGCCGGGCGAATCAGGCGGCCGTTAAGTTGGTAGCCCTTCTCCAGCACCTCGATCACGGTATTGGGGTCCACATTGGGGACCGGCACCATGGTCATGGCTTCATGCAATTCAGGATTGAACGGCTCGTCTGCCGGAGCGATCTGCTCCAGGTTGTAGCGGGCAAACGCGTCCAGCAGGGATTTCAGCGTTAGCTCGATACCTTCACGGGCGCCTTTCAGGGCCTCGTCCTCGGCATCCAGTGCCGCCAGGCCGCGCTCCAGGTTGTCCGCCACACTCAGCAGATCGCCGGCGAACTTCTCCAGGGCAAACTTGCGGGCATGCTGCACATCCCGCTCGGCACGCTTGCGCACGTTCTGGACTTCTGCCTGGGCGCGCACATCCGCCTCAGCCAGCGCCTTCTTCACCTTGGCCAGCTCGGCATCCGCCTCAGCCAGCTTCTCTTCCGTGGTGGGCTCTGCCTGCTCAGCGTCGGCGTCTGCAGCAGCCTGCTGCTCTTCCACCGTTTCCAGCTCCGGCTCGGCGCCCTTCTGTTCTTTTTCCTGCTCACTCATTACTCACTCCACATCCCCGAACGGGGCCTTAACTCAGGAAAGCCGGCAAAGATATGGGAACTATCGGGTGGGATTCAAGGGGGAGGAAGGCAGTTGACAGTGGATAGTGGGCAATTGACAGCGTCGCGGGATACCCCGGTCAGCTTCTGAGGTGCAAGAGGCCGCGCCAAGAGAGCACAAAAACCGGGAAGACGAGCCAACCGAGGGTTTTACCTTTCGACACTCGCTTCTCGCAACTCGACGCGGCATTTTCGCGCCTCACCAAGCGAAGCGCAGGAACGTCGAAGACGGCCCCGAAGGGGTGAGCGCAGCGAATAACTGGTACTCCTACAGCGGGTTATAGCTGGGTCAGCGCCGCCGAGAGGATCTTGGCGGTGATATCCACGGTGGGGATGACCTTTTCATAGTCCATGCGGGTGGGGCCAACCACCGCCAGCACACCCACCGGGCCATTATCCGCCTTGTAGGGCGCGGAAATCAGCGAGTAATCCTCGAACGGCTGGAAGCCGGATTCGCGACCGATAAAAATCTGTACCCCGTCGGCCTTCATGGAGCGCTCCAGCAGATGCAGGATATCGCGCTTGTGATTGAAGGCATCGAACAGGTTTCGCAGCTGGCCCAGGTTTTCCGCCTCGGCGGACTGAATCAGGTTGGACTCCCCGGAGACCACATAATCGGAATCGGGCCGCTCGGTGCGCAGGGCCTTGTCCGCCACCGCCATCGCCGTCTGCATCAGGGCATCCATCTGCTGACGGTCGGCGTTCATGGTGTTCAGCAAACCATCGCAGATACTGTTCAGGTCACAACCCGCATAGGTGTGATTGATGTAATTGGCCGCCTGGCGCAACTCCACCTCATCGTAATCCCGGTCGGTGTGAATAATGCGGTTCTGCACCTCGGAGCGGTTAATCACCAGCACCACCAGCACCCGCTTGCCCGACAGCGGCAGGAACTCCACCTGCCGCAGCGTTGACACCTCACGGCGCGGCACCGCCACCAGCCCGGCCATGCGCGTCAGCTCGGCCAGGGTTTTTGAGGCCTGGGCGATCAACTCCTGGGAGGACTGCTCCGGCGCCAGCATCTGCCGCAGCTCTTTTTTCAGATGCCGGTGATCCGGGCGCTCCATGACACTGGTCGCCAGCAGCGAATCCACGTACAGGCGATAACCCAGCTCCGTGGGAATACGCCCCGCCGAGGTGTGCGGGCTGCTCAGCACCCCCAGCTCCTCCAGCTCCGACATGATATTGCGCACCGTGGCCGGGCTCACCGTCAGGCCGCTGCCACTGGCCAGCGTCTTCGAGCCCACCGGCTGGCCATCACGGATATGCCGCTCCACCAGCGTCATCAGCAGGCGTTGTTTACGTTCGTTAAGATCCAGCTTTGTCATGGGGGTATATGTACCAGAAAATCACCTCCCTATTATATAGAGAAGCGCGGCCGGGTTTCATTGAGCAGGGGCTTACACTCTCCGTGCGAATCCCCTACCATTAACCAACACTGTCCATAAGAGCAGTCATCGTAACAAGGATGTCATCATGACCGACGAAAACCCGCACAACCCCTACCAGGCCCCGGACAGCACTATCCAGAGCCAGGCAAAGCCCGACACACCGGAACTGGCCAGCCGCCTGTACCGCCTGCTCGGCGCCCTCATCGATGGCCTGGTGCAGTTACTGGTGATCGGCCCGATCATCTATTTCACCGGCATCTGGGACGCCCTGATGCAGGGCAACGGCGACATCAACCTGACCACCAGCATCGGCCTGTTCATCGCCGGGGAACTGATCTTCCTGGCCCTGCAGGGCTGGCTCCTGTTCAACCGCCAGCAAACCATCGGCAAAATAATTCTCAACATGCGCATCGTCGGCATGGAGCAGGACAACGTGCCCGCCGGCAAGCTCTATGGCCTGCGCTATTTTGTTTTCCACGTGCTCGCCCAGCTGCCCGGCATCAACCTGATCATGATTCTCGACCCGTTACTGATTTTCCGGTCCGATCGCCGTTGCCTGCACGACCACCTTGCCGGCACCCAGGTCATCCAGACCCAGAGCACCACCGCTTAGCAACGATTTTGCCTGTTCCGGAGGAACACCATGCTGACACACTTGAGCGTTCGTCATTTTGCCACCGTTGACCAGCTGGAACTGGAGCCCGAGAACGGGCTCACCGTCATCAGCGGCGAAACCGGGGCAGGCAAATCCGTCATCATCGACGCCCTTGGGCTCACCCTCGGCGATCGCGCCGACTCCTCCATCGTTCGCCACGGGCACGATCGCGCCGAGGTGCTGGCCACCTTTGATGTGAGCAACAACCTGGCCGCCCGCCAATGGCTTGCCGAACGGGAACTGGACGATGAAGAACAGTGCCTGCTGCGCCGCACCGTGCGTGCCGACGGCCGCTCCCGGGCCTATGTGAACGGCACCCCCACCCCGCTGGCGGAAGTCCGCGAGCTGGGCGAACGCCTGATCAGCATCCACAGCCAGCACGAACATCAGGCGCTGCTGAAAAAAGACGCCCACCGCCAGCTGCTGGACAACTTTGCCGACGCCCGCGACCTGGCCAACAGCGTGCGCGAGCATTGGCGCCACTGGCAGAAAGCCCGCCGCGCCCACGACGAGGCCCTTAATCAGGCCCGCGAACAGAACGAAAAGGAAGAGCTGCTGCGCTTCCAGCTGGAGGAGCTCGATGCCCTCGCCCTGCAAGACGGCGAGCTGGAACAGCTAGAGCAGGAACAGCAACGGCTGGGCAACGCAGAAAGTCTGATCCGCGTCTGCCAGCAATCCCTGAACGCGCTTTATGAAGGCGAGGACGGCACCTGCAACGACCACCTCAGCCAGGTCAGCCACTGGCTGGATGACGCCCGCAACAACGACGACGGCCTGGGCAGCATTGCCGACACCGTGGAATCCGCCCGTCTGCAAGTGGAAGCCGCCGCCGATGATCTGCGTCATTATCTGGAAAAACTGGATCTGGACCCGGCCCGTCTGAGCCAGGTGGAAGAACGCCTGAGCCAGTGCTACACCCTGGCCCGCAAACACCGCATTCGCCCGGAAGAACTGGTGGAACACCATCGCAGTCTGCTGGCCGAATCCGACGCGCTGGGCAATGTGGATGCCCACCTGCACGCCCTGGCCGAACAGGAAAGCAGCGCCCAGCAACACTACATGGACAACGCCCGCAAGCTCAGCAAGGCCCGCCGCAGCGCCGCCAAGACCCTCAGCCAGCAAGTCCAGAAACAACTCACCGCCCTGGGCATGAAAGCGGCCCAGCTGGATGCGCGCCTCAGTGAGTGCAGCCCCACGCCCGACGGCCTGGAAGAGGTGGAATTCCTGTTTTCTGCCAACCCGGGCCAACCGCTCAAACCGCTGGGCAAGGTGGCGTCCGGTGGCGAACTGTCACGGGTCAGCCTGGCCATTCAGGTCATCTGCGCGCGCAACCTGACTGTACCCAGCCTGGTCTTCGACGAAGTGGACGTGGGCGTGGGCGGCGGCGTCGCCGAGATCGTCGGCCGGCTACTGCGCGAGCTGGGCCAGCACGCCCAGGTGCTGTGCATTACCCACCAGCCACAAGTTGCCAGCCAGGGGCATCAGCACTGGCAGGTACACAAGATTCAGGGGGACGACACCACCCACACCCGCATTCAGGGGCTGGACGAAACCGCCAGAGTGGAAGAGCTGGCGCGCATGCTGGGTGGCGTGGAAATCACCGAATCCACCCGCAATCACGCCAAAGAGATGCTGAGCAAAGCCCAGGCTGCATGACAAAAAACGCAGCATGCTTCACGCAACAGGCACCACGCCCGTGTGCGACATGAAGCGTGCTGCGTGAGGCGTTACTACTTCTTCTTCGGCTTGACGTACAACACCAGCGAGTGATCCACGATTTCGTAACCGTGCTCCTCGGCAATGGCATGCTGGCGCTTCTCGATCACGTCATCCATGAACTCCACCACCTGGCCGGTTTCCATGCACACCATGTGGTCGTGATGGTCCTCATCGGCCAGCTCGAATACGGCGGAGCCGCCTTCAAAGTTATGACGCAGCACCATGCCCGCCTGCTCGAACTGGGTCAGCACACGATATACCGTGGCCAGCCCCACATCCTCGCCGGAATCCATCAGTGACTTGTAGATGTCTTCCGCGCTCAAGTGACGCTCTTCAGACTTTTCCAGTTGCTGCAGGATTTTCACCCGCGGCAGGGTCACTTTAAGGCCCGCTTTTCTGAGATCCTGATTATCCAATGCGTATGCTCCATCTGCCAATCAATGGCGGTTTTGAAAAGGGCGGGAAATCTGCACCACCGGGGCACCAGGGCGAACTCATCGCCCCGCTGGCTGTCTATGGAACAGGTCCAGACAGCCAGACCGGAGTTTGTCATAGGTTCCCAAGTCTGTATTATCGCCCGAACACTTAGCGAAGTCGAAAATCATGCCCCGCATTCTTGTTTCACTGACACTGATATCTCTTCTGGCCACCGCTGGCTGCAGCTCACTGCGCTTCCCCGGCGTCTATCGAATTGATATTCCGCAAGGCAACTTCGTCACCGAAGACATGCTCAGCGAACTGCAGCCAGGCATGTCGCCGGAGCAAGTGCGCTATGTTCTCGGTGCCCCCACCCTGGTGGACCCGTTCACTCCGGACCTGTGGCTCTACCCAATGACCTACCGGCCCGGCAAGGGTGAGAACGTTAGCCAGACTATTTCCGTCCACTTCGAGAACGGCGCCTACAGCCGCTACGAAGGCGAAGTCATCGACGACTTCAAGGCCAAGACGTCCGGCCGCAACGATCTGGAATTACAGCGCAAAGCCGCGGATCGCAAGGATGACGCCGAATAAACGCACCACTTTCATGGCTGACTGACCACGCCACAAAAAAGCCTCTCAGCCCTTGTCTGCAGAGGCTTTTTCTTTCGCTCGTTTCTTGCGATTAAGCTTCGGATCGGCCGTCAACGGGCGGTAGATCTCCACCCGTTCACCCGCCTTTAGTATATGCCCCGCCGGGTTCGCCACCACCTTGCCGAACACCCCCATGGGCGCCTTGCCCAGTTCCAGGTCGGCAAACTGCTCATCGATCCCTGACAACCGCGCGGCCTCCAGCATGGTGGTACCCTCAGGCACATCCAGGCCTATCAAACGCTGCTTTTCCGGCAACGCATAGGTCACTTCCACGTGAATCATGGCATCGCTCACGGTGCAGGCTCCACAGCGGCCGGTGCTGGTGGCACCTCATAACCCTCTGAATCATCCGCCGGCTCCGCCACCGGCGCAGGCACTTCGGTTTCGGCCTCCACACCCGGCGCTTGCGATGCCGCCGGCGCAACCGGCTCCGGCTCCTGCACAGGGGCCACCTCATCGGCAGGCGCCACCGCACTCCAGATGGAATACACAAACAAGGCAACCACCGCCGCCGGAGAGAAAATCCGCACCAGCGCGCGCCACACCAGGTACAGCTTGAAGTTCTTGATCCCCAGCTCCTTGCGCGCATGGGTCTCCTTCATCACCCAGCCCGCAAAGATGGCGATCAGCAGGCCACCCAACGGCAACATCACCGTGGTGGACAGGAATTCCATATTGTCGAAGAAGGTTCCCGCCAGGAACGTATTGTCCTTCCAGACATTGAAGGACAGTACCGAGCCCACGCCCAGCAACCAGGCCCCCAGCCCGACCACAATAGCGGCCTTGGCGCGGGTCAGCCCCTTTTCCACCAACCAGGCCACCACCGGCTCACCCAGGCTGATGGACGAGCTCCACGCGGCGCACACCACCAGCAGGAAGAACAGCGTGCCGAACAACACCCCACCGGGGATACTGCCGAACGCCAGCGGCAGGGTCACGAACATCATGCCCGGGCCCTGGCCCACTTCCAGCCCCCCGGAAAACAGCAGCGGAAACATGGCCATGCCCGCACCCAGCGCCACCAGCGTATCCAGCACCGCAATAATGGCCACGGTAGAGAGAATCGACACCGGCTTCTTCTTGCCGGTTTTCGGGTCGGTCACTTCGCGGGGCATATAGGCCCCATAGGCCATGATCGCCCCCATCCCCAGGCTCAGGGTGAAAAACGCCTGCCCGACAGCCACCAGCACGGCTTTGCCGGTCAGCTTGGAGAAATCAAACGCAAACAGGAAATTCATGCCTTCGCTGAAGCCAGGCGTCGTCGCCGCGTACCCCACCAGCACCAGCAGCAGCACAAACAGCAGCGGCATCAGCAGCTGCACGGCTTTTTCCAGCCCGCCCTTCACCCCGCGAGCTACCACCACCATGGTGAGCAACATGAACAGGGAGTGGAAACCGAGCATTAGCCAGGGATCGGCCAACATGCTGTCAAAGTGCGCCTCGGACTGGGTGGCCGTGATGCCCTCAAACACGCCACGGGCCGCCTCCCAGGTGTAATACAACGCCCAGCTGGCCACGGCAGAATAAAACGACAGGATCAGAAACGCGGACAGCGCCCCCATAATCCCGATGCCCGCCCAGCGCTGGGTGACCTTGCTCTCGCCGGCAAGCTTGCGCATGGTGTTGATCGGGCTCAGTCCACCCTTGCGGCCCAGCATGACCTCCGCAGCCATGATGGGAATGCCCACCACGGCAATACACAACAGATACAGCAGCACAAAGGCACCGCCCCCGTTTTCCCCGGTGATATACGGGAACCGCCAGATGTTACCCAGCCCCACTGCCGACCCGGTTGCCGCCAGAACAAACACCCAGCGGCTGCCCCATACTCCATGGACCGACTTGTTTTCTTGCTTCATAACACCATTACTCTTGTTCGCGTGGCGGTATTGTCTTTTTTTTGGCAGGGCGGCTCAAGTGACGGCCAGTAACAGCGCAAACGATGGTAAGCAGTCACTCACCCCCGCAACAGCCACAGCAGACAAACCGCTATCAGCCACTCACCCCTTGCTCTATAATCGCCGCCCTATGGGAAAAGCCAACAAGAAAGCCAACGCACCGTCGGCCACCATTGCGCAAAACCGCAAGGCACGCCACGAATATCATCTGGAAGAGCACTTTGAAGCCGGCCTGGTATTGGAAGGCTGGGAAGTGAAATCCCTGCGTGCCGGCAAAGGTAACCTGACAGAAGCCTACGTCTTGCTGAAAAACGGCGAGGCCTTCCTGTTCGGTGCCCGTTTCGAGCCACTCAACACCGCCAGCACCCACGTGAACCCGGACCCGACGCGCACGCGCAAACTGCTGCTGCACCGTCGTGAGCTGGGGCGAGTATTTGGCGGCGTACAGAAAGACGGCTTCACCTGTGTGCCGGTAAGCCTGTACTGGAAGAAAGGGTTCGCCAAGTGCGACATCGCACTGGCCAAAGGCAAGCAGAAATTCGACAAGCGCGCCACTGAGAAAGAGCGCGACTGGAATCGCCAGAAGCAGCGCATACTGCGGCAGAGATGACGCCGTAAAGAGGCGTCACGCCCTGCCGCCGGGCACTGTCTCAGGCTGTCTTGATTACGCCGTGTGGCGAGTATTTACATCCTGTGCACGGCTATCGCCACGCAGCTGCCAATACAATTGCAGCCAGGCGCGAAGCACCGCAGGCAGGAAGTAAACGGCGAACAGAATCACCGGAATACGTGCTTCCGGAGTCGCCATATTCACCAAGTAGATACCTGCTGCATACGCAGCCAGCGCAAATACCAATTGCAACGCTCTGTAGAGCAGCGGCTGAGCCTTCAAAGGCGACAGTGCCTTCTCGGAAACTTGCCCTGCTGACCGAAAGATCGTGTTCATCATCCTTCTCCTTCAATGAACGACAATGCTTTGATCAGCGGCCTTCTTGATACGTCAATCTCAAGGCTCGCTGTAAAGCCATTGTGTGGTACACAATATTTGAGCCCGATGCCCTTGGGTCGCTTATGGCTGCCAGCACATCGCTTGCTCAACCTCACCACTGGCCGATGTAACTTTGCCGTGATGACACCGCTATAGTGCGCCCGAAAGATGACAGCACAAGGTTATCAGGTTGGATTGTCGGACAAGAAATGGGTATTCAGGTAACACTTTTCACATTCTGATTACAAAATGAACAGCCTTCATGCCGCCCGCCACCAATATATGGTCAGTTCCGCCGTCGCCCGACATATCCCCTGGCCGCACATTGAAATCGACTTCCCCACCCCCATCCCTTAGAATGAACCCATCACAGGGGCCGACCTGGATTCGACGCCGGTACTGAATTCTGTGGTGCATGCCGAGAAGGTCACGAGTCTCGTAAATCATTTGTGGCACATTAAAGCAATCGCAAACGACGATTCTTACGCACTAGCAGCTTAAACCCTGCTTATCGCCAATCGACCCTGCCTGTGGGGAAGAGCGGCGAGCATCGCAACACAGGCTCGCAGCAAAGTCCGCCCCGGATGGCGCTGTTAAAACTCTTAGGGGCCCGGCCTTCACGTCCTGCCAATTGGGCTGTGAAGGCTTAAATTAATAAATATGGCTAAGCATGTAGATCTGCAGATGGATTGCTGACGGACGCGGGTTCGATTCCCGCCGGCTCCACCAAACAGCAAGTAGCAAATAAAAAGGGCCACCCCGATGGGGTGGCCCTTTTTTTGTGCCGCGCGGCGGCTGACTGACGCCTGACGCCTGACGCCTGACGCCTGACGCCTGACGCCAAGAATCAAACTTCCGCAGGAACGTAGCGCAGCGGAATAACGCACGGAGTGCGGCCCCGAAGGGTTGAGCGCAGCGAATAACTTGCCTGCAAGGGATAGTCCTCGCTGGTTAACCAGGGAAGACCCTTGACCCAATACCGGACGCACGGGGAAAGACTGATCCCGAAGCCCGCTCCATGCGGGAATTCGACGCACTCTGCCTGCCTGAAGTAAAAAATATACACTGGGACAAATCAAAATTATCCGGACACAAACAAAAGCCAGCCAGGCTGCATTTGCCGCATTCCTGGACATCAGTGCATCCACGATTCGGCAGTAGGAACAGGGAGAAAAAGCACCTAACGGCGCGTCGATGAAGTTGCTTAGCATTGCCAAAAAGAAGGAGCTTCAGGCGCCTCGCCAATAAAAGGCACCTGAAAAGTAGGCACCCTCGATTGTGCGCACTTTCTTTATGCCTTCCCATCATCTTAATGATAGCAGGCACGGAGCAAGCCCCCTCCAAGCCTTATACGAACACTTAAGGCCCAGGGCCACTATTTATTGAGCTGCTTTCCTTACCTCTTTAATAAAATCTGCCATGGTGTATAACCAGCGTTTCTGGGCTTCAGAAAAGCTTCCATGGATCGCCGCCGGGATGACCAACTGCAGATTCTTCGCTATCATTTCATCGGTCTGAAACGAACTGATACCAGCCTCTAGTGTGGCCAGGAATTTCCGGTCCAGCAGGTCACCTTCAGACAGAACCTGCCTCCAGCGGTCTTTACAGGTTGTTTTGGCCCCGAGAAGAAAGATCTTTTCCTTAGGGTATTCTGGGTCGTGGTAGGCGCCGAAATCAGGAAACAGAAAATCAGGCTTGGCCTTGTTTTCTGTTACGCGCACCCCACCCCCCTTCTCAAATGGAAGCCTGTTCTGCTGAAAAACAAATCCCAGATGATTCTCAAAGGCGTGACCAACCCGTGATTTTCGGCGGTTCTGAACACTCAGAGAGAATGCAATAAACTCATCTACATCGTCTCCTGCAGCACCGAAACCGGAGCGTAGCCTTTCAGACACCACATGCCGTTCGTACGCTCTGAAGAGCGCTTCCTCACGCTCCATCCAGCCAATCAGAGCATTGTCGGGATCTGCGATGCAATCAAAGTCAGCCACATCTCTAGCTACTGCTGAAAATTCTGCTGTTTTTGGAAACTTTTCAGGAAATCTCGCCAAGAGCATATCGAGGTCATTCTGAGCCTCACTCACGTCGAATGCTCTGACACCAAGGTCTTCCAGCAGCATCTTTATAGGAAGGATTAGGGTCTGTGACGGCATGGACGCAGAGGTGAAGCTCTGGTCGACGCCCGACAGACCGAAAAGATGACGCAGCTGAAATTCCACGGATGAGCTGGCAGGGGAAAAAAGAAGGAGAAGACTTCCGTCACGCTTCTTCGCTACCAGCAAGAAATCTGTCGGCTGGATCAAATCCGTGACAGGATTTGATTTATAGTAAAGGCGATACTCTGGTGGGCGTTTCGGGTTTCTCCAGCGTGCGTCGTACCAAGTCACCATATCCTGGCAGAGTTCGACATCTTCCTCATCTTTGATGTATGCCATTAGCGCAGGGAAGTGGTACCTGTCGGATTTTCCGGGTGCCCCGAGATAGCTTTTAAAACCCACGCTGGGCAACCCGCCGATCTCATGTTGATTTGATCGAGCTGGATCGGCATCTACAGCACTCAAGTACTTCGCTGCCGCCCCCTCAAAGATCTCATTTACTGAATCGAGCACTGCAATATCTCCACTCGGAAAATTCTGAAACCGAACACAGCTACAATCTGGCGCCTATAAACCGAATCAGGACGCTAATACCAACTTGGCACGATCCAAGCATTTGCTCATCAACTGGTCTACCTCCATTTCTTTCATCGCCTCGAAAACCTTGCCAGCGCCAACTTTATTCAATTCAGTCATGAATTTGCGCCAGTGCTCTTCACGAGCAAGAACCCACTCATCCCGGGAAAACGCCCGAAGTATACCGGCAGAAATTGCCGGTCGGATAAACAACCCCGGGCGTTCAACGGTGCTAAGTCGCATGTCAGTCGAGCGAAAAATAATGCTCAGCGCCTTCTCAGGATCGTCAGGCATTAGTCGCTTAGCAATCCAGTAGTTCCACCAGAGCCGCGAAACAGCATTATCATCCCTCCACCTCGTCCGGGTATCAGCAAAAAAGTGAGCACGAATCGCTTTAGCCAGAACTTCCCCTGTTTTTCCTTCAAGCCAGCGCTTCTGACAGAACCCAAGGCATTCAAGATGAGTTAGCCGGATCCAGATTCTGTTTTCCGTTGCCAGAGAAGGGGTTAAGCTACTGAGTGACCGCCATACCAGTATTGAGTTGTTAATTTCCGCCTCAGCAGTTCTGGCCGGGTCAAGCTCTCTCAGGGGACCGGGATCGTAGGTAAGGCTGGTTGCAATCTCCCAGTTACCCTGTTCTGCGAGATCCCGAAATCCTTCCGAGCAATATCGCTCGACATTTTCATCAATCGAATCGATTAGATGATCAGCAACCGCCTGACCAACATAAAGTACTTTCTTCAAGCTCATTAACTCAGCGCCTCCACCGCTTCATGCACCTTGCCGACCGGGCAGTCGAGCAACATCTGTGCTTTTCTGAGGAGATCTTTTCCGTCGAGTTCCACTCCTACCTGACGGCAACGGGATTCAATTGCACGGTACCACCTGAGGTGATCACTCTTCTCTCTGGAAGCGACATCAAGGACCTCCATAAGACATGGCAGGTATAATGAGGACAACAGTATCTGGCGCCCATGGCCGCTATTGCGAACTAGATTCAACGATTCGTATAGCGTTGGATGAACCTGAATAACAATGACCTGAGTATCCGTACCAACCCTGAATAATCCATTCTCAACACTGCGTGCCGATTCAAGACGAAAGACTGACTCCATCGGAACCAGCTTATCCAGGCCAGCATCAAATTCGAACTCGTCACTTACACCAGCAAGTGAGTATTTTCTGAGCGGAAAATCCTGCTTCCCGAACTCTTCATGAATTAACCCTGCGGGCATCGATAGCGTATCTACAGCAACATAGATGATAGCTCTGAGCTTAACCACGCCCCGTAGATTCCCTCCGCTGACGGACACCTTCCAGCTGCTGGGAGAGATCGGGAAAAACTCCGAATAGTAGGTATGCTCGCAGGTGACGTACAATCCGCATGCCATCTTTCCTTCTGCGAGCACACGATCTAAAAACCGCTCCCCGGGCCTGAGCTCGCCTCGAATCTCGACTTCACCGGTTTCAGTTACTTCCCGGACGGGCTCAACGTCCAAACTGAATGTTGCCGATGGATAGTCATCCGTAAAGCTGGCCAGCACCGGGTAAGGGAAGCGGGTATCAGCCTTGAGCTTCATTGTTATTCTCCTCTTTCAGGCTGAGCGAGATTTCAATTGGCCCTTCATATGGTTCAGCCAGTTCAACCAAAATCGCTATCCGATCACCTTCCTTCAGCTCAATCTCACATGCACCCTTGGTTACCGTATGCCCCGGCGCCGCGACAACCGGCAGCCGTTCTTCATCGGCAATACCAGCGGCGATGACATCCAGTCGTGCCGTACCCGATTTCTCCGGTGTAAAAAAAATCTTTCTGGACCGGGTGTCGCCACCTTTGACTGTATTACGTAATCCCTTAATCGGGACCTGTCCTCCTCGAGGCCCAGCTACTCCACCCTTTCCTTTACCGGTTCCTGGGCCGCTGGTTGCCCCCCCGCTTCCCCCGGGTTTCTTTCCGCCACTTCCGCCTTCTGACCCTCCAGACGCTGATGCACCCGAGCTCTCCGGTTTCTTTCGCATTTCAACTTTTATCGATGTGGGATCTTTTTCGCTTGTGCCTGTATTCTGTATTCTGTCGGCTTTATCTTCCGGAGCCGCGAAAAAGTTATTGAGGTCATCCAGCTGAACTTCGTCATCCGGAGGGAGCGTGGTGTGGCTTTTTATCCTCTCCCGGATCCAAGCATTCATTTTGTTCACAGCTTCCCTCAGGGAGCGACTCAGTTCAGGATCTTCAATCCGTTCGGGAGAAAGCTCATCATGCCTCGGATTCTCCAGAGCCCTGATGTGCGAGGAAGCACTATCATCAATTGGCTCAACAACTGCAATGAAGTCTTTTTGGAGTGGAAACCGGGCAAGTTTCTCCTTGAAATGCCGGAAACGGGACGTGATGAACATTCCGTTCCGAATTAGACCAACCTGCTTTTCGAGCCGGTCCTCAATTAGAATTGATAGCCTTACTCTTCCCAGCCCCTGAATGGTCTCCTCATAGCGAGCGCTTTCCGGGCTAGTCAGGCAACGATAGAGGTTATAACTAAATTTTAGATCTTCATCAGAGCCACGGCTAGAAGCAACTTCACGGAGCGTTTCGTTTACAAACAGTGCTGGCAGGGTGTCCCGGTCAATAACAAGGCCATCCCCGACCTCAAAAACCACTTTGCTGTTGTGGACGGCCGTGAAAAAATTTCGCACCAGTGACTCAGCAATACGCCAGTCCCACCCGTCCTCTGACAAAAAACCTAGCGCTGTCACAGTGGTTCCCGGCTCAGTCCTCTGCAGCCATTCGGGCAACGCTGACATAATCGTGGCCGGCATATAGTTTTCAGCCTCGCCCCAATACCCTGTCGCGCTGTATTCCTGCCCCGGACCTTTATTGTGGGAAACAAGAATAGCTTTGGCCTGCGCCAGAAACTGACTGCTACCAGATGAGTCCGTATACACCGTTGAATAAAAGACGCTTCTCAGGGCTGAGACTGCGTAGGCCGCGTTTTTTCCGATACCGAAGGAGCCTCCGGACGTATCATCGCCTTTTTTGCTTACGCCTTTAGCTTTGATCAGCGCGTGATAGGGCGTACCAGGTTCGCATGGGCCGATAAGTCCCATGGTTCCTTCATCAATCACGTGAAGCAGGTCTATGTCCGAGGCACGGACAATTCGTTTGGCCCGCTCAAAGAACTGAATTTCTTTATCATCCCCCCTGTCCTTTGCTCGGCTCAGACAGGCCTCAATCGTTGCCCTGAATCCGGCTATATCAGGAACAGACTCTGTCGATATGGTTTCTTTCCAGAAGCGGACGATTACTCGTTCAGCATTGCCATCCGGCCCGGAATGTCGTGCTGCATCGATACTGTTCTGGCCACATTCGCGGGCGAGGCCTGCGAAGGGGGCATCTCTAAACGTCTCAACACCTGCATCAGCAAGCCCTTCATCTTCCTCCGCCTCATTGCGCAAAAACCTCCACAGCAACCCCATATGCCGTCCCTTAATGCAAGCCAGTCAATTTAGGGACTTAATCTCGCATTAATAGCACAGTCCGTCCAGACGGAAAGTGCTTTTCTGAAACAAGGGCGAGCGATTTTAGCGAGACATCAAAACCTGAAGAGAAACAATTTAACACCCACCTCTATTCAATTTACTGTCAGAAGATCAGGCTCAGAAGCCCAATATTCATGCTCGACAATATAAGGTCTCATGATCCGAGCCACCTCCTGAAAAGCTAGCGTCACAACAGAGTTTCCAAACTGCTTATATGCTCGGGTATCAGACACAGGAATTCTGAATTCATCAGGAAACCCCATCAATCTGGCACATTCACGAGGGGTTAACCGACGCGGTCTCTTCCTTCCTCTTTGTACAAGAATTTCCGACCCATCCTTGTAATATCTGGCAGAAAGGGTACGAGCAACGCTATCAGGCCCGACAAGGCCAAACCCAAAACCATTCCCTTTAGCCTGATGTTTTGCCTTGTAATCTTTCAGATATTTCCAAAGCTTCGGGGTTAGAATGTACTTTTCGTTCACCTCACCCTTTCCGTGGTCAAAGAAACGGTCGCCATCCCATTCAAGATAGGGTTCAGAACCGTCTTCTCGGTGCAAAACCTCTCGCATCCTCTTCTCACCCTTACCTGCCATTTTCATGGCATCCCATGAAAATGGCATAGGCTCACGAAAACCAACAATAGCAATTCGTTCCCGGTGCTGGGGCACAAAATGCTGGCCATCAATCACTTTAACGTGAACCTGGTAGCCCAACTCTTTTTCCAAGGTATCTATTATTACCCTAAAAGTGTTTCCCTTATCGTGTGATTTTAAATTCTTCACATTCTCCAAAAGGAAAGCCTTTGGCCTTTTTTCTTTAATGATCCTGGCGACATCAAAAAACAATGTACCTTGGGCCTCGCACGCAAAACCGTGCGAACGGCCTAAAGCATTTTTCTTGGATACCCCAGCAATGGAAAAAGGCTGACAAGGAAACCCGGCAAGCAGAACGTCATGATCAGGGATATCAGCAGCATTCACCTCTGTAATATCGCCATTAAGCTGATGGCTATCACCAAAATTACCGAGGTAAGTACGCTGAGCATAGCTGTCCCACTCACTCGTGAAGACACACTGCCCTCCGGCAGACTCAAAGGCCATACGCAGGCCACCGATTCCGGCGAAGAGATCCACAAACTTGAAATCCCCTGCTACCGGCTCTCTATTAAAAGGCAGCATTAGCTGCGTCAGGCGATCAGCCACATAGGGTTTGGGCTCGTTTTCTCGGGTTAACCAACGCCCCAAGGTACTCCCGTTGATCTCCAGAGCTTGCGCTAAATCACGACGTGTATAGACCCGAAGGGCCTCTTCCAGCTGTTCATATACGGTTGCATTACCCAACTTCAAGCCCTCCGGCGGGAATTTTTTGTGCATTTTGCATGCTTTTTGACCCAGCATCAACGAGTCATAGTCATGGATACCTGAAAAGCATGTAGCATCGAAGCATCTTTAAGCATTGAGCAAGAGAGAGCTCTCAATGGCTGATATTGTGCCGCCCAAAACCCGATCAAGAATGATGTCCAACATCAAGGGGCAGAACACAAAGCCAGAGCTCATCATACGATCCGAGCTTCACAGGCGTGGCTTCCGCTACCGACTTCATGAAAAACGCCTGCCCGGCAAACCAGACCTGGTTTTCCCCAAATACAAGGCAATAATCCAGATCAATGGCTGCTTTTGGCATGGCCATGATTGCCATCTATTTAAATGGCCCAGCACCAGACAGGAGTTTTGGCAGCAGAAGATTGAACAAACTCGCAAGAGAGATGCGGCCAACCTTGTCGAATACCGAAAACTCGGATGGAAGACGCTCACCATCTGGGAATGCGTCCTCAAGGGCAAAAACAAGCTGGGTATCAAGGAAACAATAGAAACCGCTGTGCGCTGGCTGCAGTTTGATGAAAATGACGCCGAAATCAGACAGAGACCCGCTGGTCGGCCAAATTGATGGTTCTCGCAGGCGCACTCGATCATCCTTGATCAACTTGTAGCCAGGCATTCCCACACCGCCTGAAAACCGGCATCGTAAATGCTGTTCCCGTGTTGGTGCTCCATCCGGACAAGGATACTTTCGAGCTTGCGACAGGCGCCAGCAGTAAACATCGGCTCTCCGCTCTCGATGAACACAATGGTTGAGGGAGAATCATCGGGATGAAAAGCCATCCCTCTATTCGCCATCTCATGCCACCACTCAAAAAGCCCGGCTTTGCTTTCATCGTTCCAGTCAGGAATATCCTTTTCACTGATCATGGCGACCTCCTTCCCCTGAATACTGTACATAAAGCCAGTAAAAGTAAAGCCCCTAATCCGCGCCTTCAACCCTTTCTGACAAGCGCCTGTCAGCTTCTTTTTGACCCATCTTCGCCCGCCCCCTAAGCTGAACCAAAGCCCCACGAACGGATAACAACAATGAAGCTCACCACCCTAACCCCTCCCCTGGAATCCCTCCACGCTTCCTCCGACGAGATTCTTCTGGTCTCTCTGATCAGCAGCGACGGGATGCCGGTGGTGCACTTTGGTGAAGGGCTGGATTTTGATGAGCAGAGCGCACTGTTCTTTGAGATGAAAAAGGCCTGCGACCGGGTACTGGAGGGGCTGAAACTGGGGGATAGCGAGGAGGTGTTTATCCGCTGCCGGGAGGGCTGCATCAGTATCTGGCCGGTGAAAGATATGGTGTTTGCCTGCCTGGCGAAGCCAACCATCAACTCCCAGCGCATGCAGATGCTGGTCTGGAAGACCGTTTCCCAGCTAAGCGGACTGGTTTAAGCCTCCTCCTGGGCATCTTCACGACCAGTTCTCATTCTTACCCCACACCAGTGAGCACGGGCCTTCCACGCACCTGAATCATTTTCATAGCAACAAAAAACCTACACCCTGCCCATGGAGAGATACACGGCGTTTCCCTAGTTTTCAAACCAAACATTCTGGGGGTATCTCAATGCCGCGTTCGACATTCAAAGCCGCTGTGCTGGCCACTATCCTGGGGGGCAGTGTCTTATCTCCCGCCTGGGCCGACGACAACACCGAAAGCCCCGTAGCCGGGGACATCATCCAAAACCAGTATATTGTCACCCTGGTTCCGAACATCACCGAACAGCTGGGCCTTAACAGCCTGACCACGGCCATTCAAACCTTGCTGGCCGGCATTGGTGGCGGTGAGGTGCTCTATACCTATGACAACGCCTTGTTGGGCATGACCGTCAGGCTGACCAGCCTGCAGGCGTCTTTGCTTGGCATTCTGCCCGGCGTCATCTCTGTTGAGCCGGACCGCATCGTCACCACGGTGGCAGTGCAGAATAACGCCACCTGGGGGCTGGACCGCGTCGATCAACCGGCCCTGCCACTGGATAACAGCTTCCAATACCCTAACAACGGCGGCCGCGACGTAAACATCTACGTGGTGGATACCGGGGTGCGCACCACCCACCAGGAGTTTACCGGTCGTATAGTGCCCGGACGTAACTTTGTCGCCGACGGCGCGCTGGGCTTTCTGTTCGGCGGCAGCGTTGACCCTGACAATTACGAAGACTGTAACGGCCATGGCTCCCACGTAGCGGGCACCGCAGCGGGCAGCACCTATGGTGTGGCCAAACAGGCCAACGTAATCCCAGTACGGGTCCTTAACTGTAACGGCAGCGGTAGCACCTCTGCCGTTATCGCCGGTATCGACTGGGTCGCCGGCAATCACCAGAAACCCGCCGTCGCCAATATGTCGCTCGGGGGCTTCACTTCCACCGCTCTGGATACCGCCGTTTCCAACGCTGTGACAGCGGGCGTGACCATGGTCGTGGCTGCAGGTAATGACAACACCAACGCCTGTAACGGCTCCCCTAACCGGGTGCCCGAAGCGCTGACGGTCGGTGCGACTACTCGCCAGGACCAGCGCTCCTCTTTTTCCAACTACGGCGCCTGTGTGGACCTGTTTGCACCGGGCAGCGACATCACCTCGGCCTGGTATCAATCCGATACACAGACGTCCAGCATTGATGGCACCTCCATGGCTGCTCCGCATGCTGCCGGCGCGGCCGCGCTGTATTTGGCCGCCAACCCCAGCGCTACGCCTGACGCGGTCAATCTGGCTCTGGTAAACGACGCCACAGCAGGCGCCATCAGCAACCCGGGCAGCCAGTCGCCTAACCTGTTACTGCAGATCACGCAGCAAGACGGCTCCGGGATCGACCGCCTGCCAACCGCAGCCTTCACCGCTGATTGCCAAGGCACAGTCTGTGAGCTGGATGCCAGCGGCTCCAGTGATGATGTGGCCGTAGCGGCCTGGGACTGGACTCTGGGCGACGGCAATGTGGCCAGTGGCGAGCAGATCAGCCATGACTACGGGGTGGATGGCGATTTCACCGTGACCCTGACCGTTACCGACACCGCCAACCAGACCGCCAGCACCGACCAGACCCTGAGCGTGGGAACAGACACCTCCCCGTGCCCGGACTGCACCCGCTATGAAGGCCAGCTGAACAACGGTGGCTCTGCGATCCTGCCGTCCAACGGTTTCAACTTTTCCGGCGGGCAGATTGACGCCTGGCTGTACAGCCCGGCGGGCGCCAGCTTCACCGTGACCCTGCAAGCACAAAGCTGCTTCCTGTTCTTCTGCGGCTGGAACAACGTAACCACCGCCAGCCCACAAGGTGGTGTAGCCGAGATCCATACCAATGTGAACAGCGGGTATTACCGCTGGCAGGTACAGGCCCAGAGTGGCTCCGGTGCCTATACGCTACTCACCAACCCGTAATTTTTTCTGCCTACGGTTTCGCCGGCGTCAACCTCCTGGTGCGCCGGTTTTTTTGTGTCTGATAAATAGACGCATCATGCTTCACGCCGCAAGCAACACGCCGAAAACCGTTGCGCGAGCGGCGCCGCTTGAAACAAAAAAGCCACCGCGAACGGTGGCTTTTCGTTTCTACTGGTGAGCGCCAGTGGGTCAGGCGACAGCAGATTCCTTCTGCTCGCCTGTGTTGCTTTCACTTTCATACAGGGCATCCAGTCGGTCGCCCTGGGTCATCAGGTATTCAAAGGCCGCCAGGGAAGCCTTGGAACCTTCACCCATGCTGATGACAATCTGCTTGTACGGCACCGTGGTCACGTCACCGGCGGCGTAAATGCCTTCCTCTGAGGTCTGGCACTTCTCGTTGATTTCGATTTCACCAAACCGGCTACGCTCGACCACACCCTCCAGAAAATCGCTGTTGGGCACCAGACCGATCTGAACGAACACACCGTGCAACGGCAGGGTATGCACTTGCTCTGTCTCGCGGTCCACGTACTCGATGGCATCCACCTTGCCATTGCTGGCAGTGATCTGTTTGGTCGCCACGTTTCTGTGGATGGTGACATTGGCTTTACTCTCCGCCTTGTCCACCAGCACCTTGTCGGCTTTCAACTCCGGCATGAACTCGAACACGTTCACGGATTTAACGATACCGGCCAGGTCCAGTGCAGCTTCAATGCCGGAGTTACCGCCACCGATCACCGCCACATCCTTGCCCTTGAAGAAGGGGCCATCGCAGTGCGGGCAGTAGGCCACACCATTACCGATGTTTTCTTTCTCACCGGGCACACCCAGCTCGCGCCATTTGGCACCGGTGGCCACGATCACGGTCTTGGTATCAATTTCTTCACCGGAAGACAGCACCACTGTCTTGATATCCCCCTTTTCCACACGGGCGACTTTCAGGTGCTCTTTCACCGTCACCTCGTAATCGTTCATGTGCGCCTGCAGCGCACCGGACAATTCCGGGCCAGTGGTTTTCTTCACGGAGATCAGGTTTTCGATATCCATGGTGTCTTTCACCTGGCCACCGATACGGTCGGCGATCAGGGTCACTTTCAGCCCCTTGCGGGCACTGTAGATGGCAGACGCCACACCGGCAGGCCCACCACCGATCACGGTCACGTCCTGCAATGGCATTTTTTCGCCAGCGCCCGCCTGGGCAATGCTCGGGTCATGTTCGAGCAGCTTGTCGATCAACTCGGCTGCGGTCACCTTGCCGTTGGCGAACAGCTCACCATTCAGGTAGACGCTGGGCACCCCCTGAATGTCGCGCTCGTTGACCACGTCCTGAAACAGGCCGCCATCAATCATTTCCGCGCGAATGTTCGGGTTCAACAAGGCGAACTGGTTCAAGGCCTGGACCACGTCCGGGCAGTTGTGACAGCTCAGGCTGATAAACACTTCGAAATGCATGTCGCCTTTGGCATTGGCGACCATGCGCTGGAGGCTGTCGTCCAGCTTGATGTCTGTCCCGGATGCATGCAGAAACGCCAGCACCAGGGAATTGAATTCGTGGCCTGCGGGAATACCGGAGAAACGGATACCCGTGTCTTCTCCATCGGCTTCCAGCAGAAAACTGATCGGGCTACGCAAGGTGTCGCCCATATCGCGTTCTTCGAACGCCAGGTTGTCACTGACACCAGCGATGTCGGAAAGAAAGCTGACCAGTTCATCGCGCTTGTCGTGGGTGCCTGCTTGCAGCACGAAAGTGACTTTCTTCTGCATGTTGGCGGCGTAGCCCTTGAGAGCCTGCAAAATTTCATTCGTGAGCATGAGTCTTCCCTTAACGTAAAAGCGTATTCAGTGACGTCAAAAATTCGGGGGGACAACAGCCCGGCGATCCCGCCGGACTGTTGTAACCTGAGGCAGATTTAGATCTTGCCGACCAGGTCCAGAGACGGGGCCAGAGTGGCTTCGCCTTCTTTCCATTTTGCCGGGCACACTTCGCCAGGATTGTTGCGAACGTACTGGGCGGCTTTCACCTTGCGCAGCAGATCGTCGGCATCACGGCCGATACCTTCGGCAGTGATTTCCATGGCCTGGATCACGCCATCCGGATCGATCAGGAAGGTAGCGCGGTCTGCTAGGCCCTGGCCTTCACGCATCACCTGGAAGTTGTTGGTGATGGTGCCGGTCTGGTCGCCAACCATGTAGTAGTTGATCTTCCCGATGGTGTCGGAGGTGTCGTGCCATGCCTTGTGGGTGAAGTGGGTATCGGTGGATACGGAGAACACTTCCACGCCCATGTTCTGCAGCTCTTCGTACTTGTCAGCCACGTCGCCCAGTTCGGTGGGGCAAACAAAAGTGAAGTCGGCGGGATAGAAGAAGAAGATCGCCCACTTGCCTTTTACGTCGGCATCAGAGATCTCTACAAATTCGCCCTGCTTGAATGCGGTGGCGTTGAACGGTTGGATCTCGCTATTAATCAGTGCCATGTTTCCAAGACTCCCTAAGTTATCGGTAAAACGATTGGGTTAACGTTTTCGTCGAAGGCAAGAATGGGGCTTTTTTGGCGATTGGTAAATTTGGATACTTTCATTGCAGTGATAGGCAATACCTAACGCGCCCCGCCGACCAGCCAGTAGCGCCTGGAATCAGGAACCCCACCGCTGCCGCCCTGTCCCATGTGAAGACACACAGAGCAGGAGGCCTTTATGGAACGCACAGGATGGCGCCAGCTGGCACTGACCGCGGGCTGGGTGATGATCGCGGCGGGCGCTGCCGCCCCGGCGTATGGCAGTGATTACGACTACATTCGCGGGGATGACGTCTACGAGGAGGATTACCAGTACGGGGTGGATTACGACGGCCTTACCAGCGTGCCCCAGCCCGGCCTGAAAAAAGGCGGGACTGGCAGCGCGAAAAACGCGGAGGGCCGCCTGCAGAAGCGGGCGCTGGAGCTACAGGAAAACACCACGCAACCGTCCATGACCCGCGAACTGGACCGCTGGAAGCCGAGCAGCGACCTGACCACACCGGGCAAGAGTTCTCCCTGATCATGGCAGCGGCAGCCGCCCCGGCATCACCGGCTGCGCGCCACAACCTCTGCGCCATCCGGGGAGCCAACACCACGGTGTTGCTGCTCAAATAGCGCGCTCAGTGGTTGTGGCCGGCCAATGGCATAGCCCTGGACAAAGTCCACCCCCGCCTCTTCCAGCACCCCGATCAGCGCGTGCTCTTCCACGTATTCGGCCACGGTTTTTACGCCCAACCGGTGCGCCACCTCATTGATGGATTCCACAATGGTGCGGTCCACGCTGGAGTGCAGCAGGTTGCGCACAAAGCTGCCGTCGATCTTGATGAAATCCACCGGGAAGTGTTTGAGGTAACTGAACGAGCTGAACCCACTGCCAAAATCGTCCAGTGCCACCTTGCAACCCTGCTCACGAATACGTCCAAGTAAATCACTGGCCGATGACAGCTGATTCACCACCGTGGTTTCGGTGATTTCAAACGTGAGCCGTTCCGGTGACAGCGAGGTCTTGCTCAGCAGGGACTCCAGAAACGGCATAAAGGTCGGATCATCCAGCGAGGTCGCCGACAGGTTAATGGCGATGTTCAGTTGCGGCAGCGCGGCCAGCTCGTCGCTGAGGCTCACCAGTAGCTGGGTGAGTACCCAGCGGTCGATGTGCGGCATCATCTGGTAGCGTTCTGCCGCAGGAATGAACGAGCCCGGATTGAGGATATCGCCATTGCGGTCGCGCAGGCGCAGCAATACCTCGTAATGCGACGGCTCCGTGCTGGCATCAATGGGGCGAATCTCCTGGGCGTAGAGCAGGAAACGGTTTGATTCCAGGGATTCACGCAGCCCCGCCGCCATCTGCAATTCCAGATGACGACGGGACGCTTCGCTGTCGTCGGGGGTGTACACCGACACCCGATTGCGACCCCGATGCTTCGCTGCATAGCAGGCCACATCGGCCCTGCTCATGGCCTCTTCCACGGTGATCACGTTGGCGTCCAGCTGCACCAGCCCGGCGCTGGCGCCGATATCGTAAAGCGACTCCTTCCAGGCAAAGCGAATATCCCCCAGCGCACCGATTAACCGTTCGGCAATCTGGATCGCCCGCTGTGCCGGGCAATGGCGCAACAACAACCCGAATTCGTCACCGCCCAGCCGAGCCACCACATCCCCCTCGCGCACCTGCCGGCCGATCACCCGGGCACATTCGCGCAGCAGGGCATCGCCCGCCACATGGCCGGCGGTATCGTTCACCACCTTGAAGCGATCCAGGTCGATAAAGCACAGCATGCTGTGCTCCGCCCCCGGCTCATCCAGGGATTCCTGCAAGGTATTCTCAAATTCCCGGCGATTGGTGAGGCCGGTCAGGGCATCGTGGGTGGCGTGGTAGCGCAGCTTCTTCTGCATGGCCCGCCGGGAGGTCACATCCCGAAACACCATCACCGCCCCGGTCACCTGGCCATCCGCCGACTTAAGCGGCGCCGCGGAATCCTGAATTTCGTAGCGGCTGCCGTCGCGGCTTTGCAGCATGCTGCCTTCCCGCAGAAAGCACACATCGCCCCCGCTCAGGGCCACACTAATCGGGTTGGGGATCGGCATCGTGGCGTTGTCGTCACTGAGCATCAGAATATCGCCCACCGGCAACCCTTCCGCTTCCGCTTCGCGCCAGCCGGTAAGCGACTCGGCCACCGGGTTCATAAAGGTCACCCGGCCGATCTCATCCGTGGCCACCACGCCATCGGCAATGGAGGTGAGAGTAACGCGCAGGCGCTCTTTCTCATGGGCCAGGGACTGCTGCATGCCCTTTTCTGCCGTCACATCCCAGTTGGTGCCCACCACCAGCGTTTCCGCGCCGTCAGAGCGCACCACGGTTTCTGCCCGCACGCGGATATGCCGGATTTCGCCACCAGGCCGCAGAGTCCGAAATTCCGTGTCCAGATCTTCCTCACCCGCGATAACGCGCTGGAAGGCCGCGTTGATATCTGTGTAATCGTCCGGATGCACCTGGTCACGCCAGATCTGCAAGGTCCCATCGCCAGGCGCCCCGGGCTGCACGCCGTAGAGCTCGTACATGCGTTCATCCCAGAACAGCACGTCACTCTGAGGGCTGTACTGCCAGATACCCACCCCGCCCACTTCCAGGGCCATTTGCAGCCGGTGGCGGCTCTCCTGCAGCGCCTGCTCAGACAATTTGGCGGCATGAATATTCTCCACCTGGGCAATCAGGTAGCTGACCTGCCCCTCGACACGCACCGCCGATACCGACAGACGCACCCAGAGGTCGTCGCCACGGCGGGTAATAAAACGTTGCTCCAGTGAATAGCCGGTAATGTCGCCGGACAACAGGTCAGCCAGCATCCCCCGGCTTTTGAGCAGGTCATCCGGGTGGGAAATATCCTGAAAGGAGGTGCTCAGCAATCCCGCTTCGTCATAACCCGCCAGATCACACAGAGCGTGATTCACCGCCTGCCATTCTCCCCGGGGGCTCAGCAACGCCATGCCAATAGAGGAATGCTTCATCGCCAGCCGAAAGCGGATTTCACTGTCTTTTACCTGGGCCAGCTCCGCCCGATTACGCCGCAACACACACCGTAAAAACAGCGCCGCCAACAGCACTACGGTGACGGTGACAGCCCCAATCAGCACACCCTGCATGGCATTCGTCCATTATTGTGATTGTTATCCTGCGTTTTCCCGCCCCTCTGTTCACTTTTTGGACGCCTCACGCCTCCCTGGCCAGCTTCACCTGACAAAGCCGGAACTTTCACCGACAATTGGGGCCTGTTACAGGGATTCCCGGTTGCCACCGCATCCGGGTGTCCCAGAAGCCCCAGGGAGAAGCAAAGCTGGCCCCGGTCAGCGCCGATCATGACGTTCCGACGACGCCTGTTACAGTGTCTGGCCCTGCTGTTTGTGGCCGCGACCCTGGCCCAGCTCTGGTATCTGGGCCAGGTGTTACGCCTGCAGCACCACAACCCGGACAACAGCGCTTATATGCACCGCGCCCAGGAGCAGGGCAACGTGCAGCAGTACTGGCGCGATTATGATCAGATCAGCGATTACCTGAAGCGGGCCGTACTGATATCCGAAGACGCCCATTTCACCCGGCACACCGGCTTCGACTGGGAAGGCATCCGCTATGCCCTGAAGCGCAATATAGAAGCGGGCAAGCCGGTGGCCGGCGGCTCCACCATTACCCAGCAACTGGCCAAAAACCTGTACCTGTCCGGCGAGCGCACCTATACCCGCAAAGCGCAGGAAGCAGTGATCGCCCTGATGCTGGAAATCGGCCTGAGCAAACGTCGCATTCTGGAGCTCTACCTGAATGTGGCCCAGTGGGGGCACCAGATTTATGGCGCCGAAGCCGCCGCACGGCATTACTTTCAGGTCAGCGCAGCGCAGCTCTCGCCCCTGCAGGCGGCGCAGCTGGCCGCCATGCTGCCCCGCCCCAATCTTTACGATTTCAAAGGCCCCACCGACTACGTACAACAACGGGCTCAATGGATTCAGGCGCAAATGGCGCTGGTACGCATTCCCGACCCGGGAACCGTCACCCTGCCCCCGCCGCCTGACCCTGCGCCCCCCGAAGGAAACACGCAATGAAGCAGTATGCCGTCCCCTTTGCCGCCCTGTGTTTTAGCGGCCTTGCCCTGCTGGGCTGTAGCGACAACAACAGTGACACCAAGCCCCAACCCGCCCCTGCCGGCAGCGACAGCACCGATGGCATTGCCGGCGTCTGGCAGAATGACCAGCACGTGCTGGTGCTGGAGAGCAATGGCGACCTGTACCTGCCCACAGACAACAGCCTGCAGGGGCTACGCTGGGAACAGCAGGACGACACCCTCACGTTCGACTACCTGGATAACCGCGAACAACGGGTTACCCAGGCCAACGCCACCGGCCTGCAACAGGATGACACCCTCACCCTGACCCGCGCGCCAGCAGCCCCGCAGAGCAGCGACACGACAGAGACCGCCGACCCCGAAGCGCCCGCGCCAGACGCTGAAGCCGAAGCTGAAACAGAGTCCACCAACAAAGAAGCCGCTCCGTCACTGTTCAATGGCGACTACCAGCGCGCCAACCAGGCCGTGGGCCATATCAGCGGCACCGTTACGCGCCCAGAAGACAGCGAGCTGCCCGACAATGCGGTACTCACCGTCGCCCTGCTAAACAGCCAGATCGACCCCGATGCCGCAGGGGCACAACCCGTTGCCAAACGGCTGATCCGTCTGGATCAAGACAGCCCCACTCTGCCCTTCCGGTTGTACTACCTCCCCGACGATCTGAAGGCAGACCACGACTACCAGATCATCAGCCAGATTCTTGCTGATGGCGGGCTCTTCTACCAATCCGACGCGATCACTCTGGAACGCAACCCGCAGGGCTTTGCCGATGTCACCCTGCCGCTCACCGCAGTGATGACCGACAGCGAAACCCTGCGCGGCGCAATCACCCGCGGCAAACCCGGCCAGGACCGTGACACCTTCACCCTGTGCAACAGCGACCGGCGCCTGCTGATTCGCGGGCCACAAAGCGACGACCTGTTGTCGGCCTACGACAAGGGCATTCGCTACCCGCAACAGCCCCGCGTAGCCACGGTCAGCGGCCTGGTACGCAAGGTGCCCGGCAGCCAGGAAGGCAGCACCGAAACCGCTCTTATCGTGGAAAGCTTCAACCTGGAACCGGGCATGGAAAACTGCCAACTGCCCACCGCCGAACTGACCCACACCCGCTGGCAGCTGACCCACCTGGGCCCGGACCGCATCATTCTGGGTAGCGCGACACAGGTGCCGTTCCTCACCTTCAACGATGACGGCAAGATCAAAGGCCACGGCAGCTGCAACAGCCTGAACGGCGGCTACCAGCGCGACGACCAGCAGCTGGCGCTGTCTGATCTGGCCAGCACCCGCAAAGCCTGCCCGACCAGCACCATCGAAGGCCGCTACCTTGACGCACTCAAGGCCAGTGACCACTTCCGTATCGACGGCGAGCTGCTTACCCTGTTTGATAAAGATGACGAGGCGGTGGCCAGTTTCCAGGCCATCTACCTGTAGCGCGACACGGGTTGAACAAACCGCAAAAAAGGGAAATCGCCATGCGTGTTCATTACCTGTCCCATGTTCCCTTCGAACAACTGGGCGCCATGGAAAGCTGGTTTCAGGAACGGGACATCAGCATCGGCCACTCGCTGCTGTTCGCCGGTGACGCGCTGCCCACCCCGGCAGATTTTGATGTACTGGTGGTCATGGGCGGCCCCATGGGCGCCGATGACGACGACCGCTTTCCCTGGATGAGCGCGGAAAAGGTGTTGATCCGCGAGAGCATCGCGGCGGGAAAGAAGGTGCTCGGCATCTGCCTGGGCGCACAACTGATCGCCCGGGTGCTGGGCGCCCCGGTTACCGCCAACCCGGAAAAGGAAATCGGCTGGTTCCCGGTGTACCCCTCGCCCGCCGGCAAGAACGACAGCATCGGCAAGCTGTTTGTCAACGCTCCCGCCGTGCTGCACTGGCATGGCGACAGCTTTGCCGTTCCCGATGGCGCCGTGCATTTGCTGGAGAGCGAAGGCTGTCGCAACCAGGCCTTCCGTTACGGGGATAACGTGCTGGCCCTGCAATTTCATCTGGAACTGGAAAAAGGGAATGCCGAGGCCCTGTGCGACGCCTGCCCGGAGGACCTGACACCCGGCCGCTGGGTGGAAGACCGCCAAGCGCTGCTTGGCGACCCGCAGCGCTTTACCGCATCGAAAGCCTTGTTAGGGCGCGTCCTGAATGTCTTCCTGGGCTAACGTCTCGCCCGCTTAATGTCGGATTACGGCCTTCGGCCTAATTCGACCTACTTGAAAGGCTAGATTTTGTAGGTCAGATTAGCCTGAAAGGCGTAATCCGACATATGCGATCCCACCAAAGCGAAGAAGCCGCACCCCAGACAGGGCGCGGCTTCTTCGCTTTCCAATCAACCCACGCGGCAGCTTGCTAACTATTTGCCACTAACTGCTCATTAGCTTGTTGCACACGGCCCACCGCAGACAGAATCGCCTGCAAGGCCGCAGCCGTGGTATCCGCCGCCGTGGCCACGGCGCTTTGTGTGGAGTCACCCACCTGCACGCGCACACAGGCCATGGCGTTGGCTTCGGTGTTATCGCCCAACGAATATTCATCGAACGACACCACTTTCACCTCGCCACCGATACGCCGGTTAAGTGCATCCACCAGGGCCGACATGGCGCCATCCCCTCGACCGGACAACAACGTCACCGGCTGGCTTTCATCGCCGATGCTGATCTGTGCCTGCACCTGCTCATTACTGCGGTTCAAGTCGTAGGAGCGCAACACCCAACCCATGGGCACGTTCAGATAGTCACTATTGAAACGACGATGCACCCGTTCGCTGGTGATCTCGCCACCGTCTTCTTCAGCATCACCCTGCACGACACCGGCCAGCTCCTGCTGCAACCAGCGCGGCAAGTCGATGCCGAAATCCCGCTCCAGCACGTGAGCGACCCCGCCCTTGCCGGACTGGGAGTTGATGCGTACCACTTCCTCGTAACGCCGCCCCACATCGGCCGGATCAATGGGCAGATAGGCTGCGGTCCAGATATCCCCTTCCTGATAACGAGCCAGGCATTTACGAATGGCATCCTGGTGGCTACCGGAAAAAGCGCTGAATACCAGATCACCCGCATAGGGATGGCGCGGATGGGTCTGGATATCGGTGATCTCTTCCACCAGCGCCACAATCTCTTTCATGCGCGAGAAATCGATTTCCGGATCAATGCCCTGGCTGTACAGGTTCATGCCCGCCGTCACCAGGTCCATGTTGCCGGTGCGCTCGCCGTTACCCAGCAAGGTGCCCTCGACACGATCCGCCCCTGCCATCACCGCCATTTCCGCGGCGGCCACACCGCAACCGCGGTCGTCGTGGGTGTGGACACTGATAATCACGTCATCGCGGTACTGAATATTGTCGTTAACCAGCTCTACCTGATCTGCAAAGACGTTCGGGGTGCTGACTTCCACCGTGGCCGGCAAGTTAATGATCACCCGCTGCCCCTGATCCGGACGCCACACGGCGTTCACCGCATCAATGACTTCGATGGCGAAATCCGTCTCCGTGGCACTGAAGGTTTCCGGGGAATACTGGAAGCTCCAGTGGGTCTCAGGCTGTTTGGCCGCACAATCGCGCACCCACTCAGCCGCGCGTACCGCAATGGCCTTGCAGCCGGCCTTGTCCACGTTGAACACCTGCTCGCGGAACGTGGGCGAGGTGGCGTTGTAGATATGCACCACTGCATTTTTGGCGCCTTTCAGGGACTCAAACGTCCGCGCGATCAATTCTTCCCGAGCCTGGGTGAGCACTTGAATATGCACATCGTCGGGCACCAGATCTTCCTCGACCAAGGCCCGGCAAAAATCAAAATCAATCTGGCTGGCCGACGGGAAACCCACTTCAATTTCCTTGAAGCCCAGCTCCACCAGCATCTGGAAAAAACGGCGCTTCTGCGCCACGGACATGGGCTTGATCAGCGCCTGGTTGCCGTCACGCAGGTCCACCGCCGCCCACAGGGGCGCTTTCTCGATTCGCTGGTTCGGCCAGCGACGGTCGGGCTTGTCGATAACAGGAAAAGGCTGATATTTACGGTGATCAAAGCTCATCTCGAATCCTCAAAGTAAAAAGGGGCAGACACTGCCCCCAGAATTACTAACCGGCTCTCCCAGGGATACTGCTTGATGCGGCTAACAATGATGTCGTGATCTTGGATCTCGATCAGGGCACCGGTCGGTGCCGGTAGCGACAGAGAGAGGCATTCGGCTTGTGGCCGTCTGCGTCACCGCCCTACGAGAGATACTTTACGGCTCTGCACCGGCAATGTGCTTGCTTTTTTCACTCGATTTCGGCCTTATTAGCAATAATATTGCTCAACTTTAGACTTTAACGAGATCAAACCCGTATGAGCACCTCAGAACTGGCAAAACTGGACCGCACCGACCTGCGCATTCTGGAAGCCCTGCAGGGCAATGGCGGCCTCACCAACCAGCAACTGGCCGAGACCGTGGGCCTGTCCCCCTCCCCCTGTTCTCGCCGGGTACAGAAGCTGGAGGCCGCCGGCATCATCGTGAAACGGGAAACGGTGCTGGATGCCCGCAAGCTGGGGCTGGATCTGACGGTAATGATCCAGATCAGCATGGACCGCCACACGCCGGAACGTTTTGCCAATTTCGAAGAACAGGTGGCCAGCTACCCGGAGGTGCAACTGTGCTATCTGGTCACCGGGCAGGAAGCCGATTATCTGCTGAAAGTGGTGGTGCCTGACATCGACGGCTACCAGCACTTCCTGCTTAACAAGGTCACCCGGATCGAGGGCGTGAGCGGCGTGCATTCCAGCTTTGTGATGCGCCGGGTGGTGGATACGGCGGCGCTGCCGTTGAATTATGTGGAGACTTGAGTCGCGAGTAACGAGTAGCGAAAACCTTCAAACAACATCGGCTACAGGTTTTGATTTTCGCAACTCGACACTTATTGATCGTACTCGCACACCCCAATTCCTTGTAGGAGCACCTCTTGAGGTGCGAACAAGCCGTGGAACGAACAACCAGAATGAAACAGAAAAACGTCCAGACCTCATCGCCATCCGAATACCGCTCCTTCGCCCGGGCTCGGGTTCGCACCTCAAGAGGTACTCCTACAGCGGCTTCGTAGCCAGGCCGTTGCCATGTGCCAGGCAACACACCTACAGATACCCCCCTGAGCTGATATGCTGGCTCCATCGACCGCGTTGAATTGCGAGACCATGAAAAAACTGCTGATCGTCGCCCACGCCCCGTCACCGAATACGCAAAAACTCCGCGAGGCCGCCGCCCGTGGCGCCGGGCATGAGGATATCGAAAACGTCTCGGTCACGGTAAAGGCACCGCTGGATGCAGGCCCGGAAGACGTGATGGCCTGTGATGCCATTTTGCTCGGCACCACCGAAAACCTGGGCTATATGAGTGGCGCGCTGAAAGACTTCTTTGACCGCACTTATTACGCCGTACTGGAAGAGAAGCAGGGCCTGCCCTGCGCCCTGTACATCCGTGCCGGCCATGACGGCACCGGCACCCGCCGGGCAGTGGAAACCATTGTCACCGGCCTGCGCTGGAACTGGGTACAGGACCCACAGGTGTTAAAAGGGGAATGGCAGGACGACTTCGAGGCCGAAGTGGAGGAACTGGGGATGTATCTGGCGGCGGGACTGGATGCGGGAATTCTTTAGCTGCGAGTTACTAGCTTCGAGTCGCGAAAAGCTAAAACCTGTTTCAGACGCTCCTGATTGCAGCTTTTGATCTTCGCGACTCGTCACTCGAAACTCGTTACTGCTTTTAGCCCTTGCTCTTACTCACCATGGCCGCAATCACCGCCTTGGCTTCGTCGCCCTGAAGCATTTCGCCGAACAACGCCAGATCTTCTTTCACTACCTGGTGCAGCGGCTTGTTGATGGACTCACGCATCAGTCGCTTGCTCGCCTGCAAGGCACGAGGCGGCTTCTTCGCCAGCGTCGCCGCCATGTTGCGTGCTGTCGCGTCCAGCTCATCCCCCTTCACCACCTTGGCGACCAGCCCGATTTCCAGCGCTTCTGCGGCCAACATGGGCTCACCGAGCAGCAGCATGCGTGCCGCGCGCTGATAGCCGATCCAGGCCGGCAGCAGCTTGGCGGAACCGGCTTCCGGTACGGCGCCCAGATCCACAAACGGCGTGATCAGCTTGGTATCCTCGGATGCGACCACCAGGTCCATGTGCAACAACATGGTGGTGCCCACGCCAACCGCGTTGCCCTGCACGGCCGCAACGACAACCTTGGGGAAATCGTGGATGGCCTGAATGAAATGGGCAGCCTCCCCCGCTTCACCGGGCTTGGCATTCAGGAAATCCACCAGGTCGTTACCGGCACTGAAGGACTTGCCCTCCCCTCTGAACAGCACCACGTGAATATCATCACTCTGCTCTGCAGTTGCCAGCAGCTTGACCAAATCCCGGTACATGGCGCTGGTCAGCGCATTCAATTTGTCCGGACGGTTCAGGGTAATTTCCATCACTGATTCGGTGTTGTTCACCAGAACCAGATCACTTTCCAGTGTCGGCATCGTCACGACAGCTCTCCCAATCGTATTTATAGTCGGGCAAGGCTAGCGGGCGCACCCCCGCCTGCCAAGGGCGAATAACGACAAAGACGCTTGACCGGCCGGTCAAAGGCGATTAAAAAAGCGAACCTTGATCGGAAACCCTACCGTGAAACTGATTACCTTCGATCCTTTCCGCACCCTCGGCCTCCCCGGTGTGCGTTATATCAAGCCCGAACACATGCACCAGCACCGCGACGAACTCACGGCGGCGGACTGGCTGCTGTTCCCCGGCTACTGGCAGATCAACAGCCTGCACTATGTGCTCAAGCGGCCCATTTTCCCCAGCCTGTGCAGCTACCACCTGGGTCACGACAAGGTAGAAATGACCCGCGCCCTGCAAACCGCCTGCCCGGACCATGTGCCTGACACCCTGATCACCGCCTCGGACAAATACGGTATCGCCCAGATTCTGGACCAATGGCGCTTTCCGTTTGTGGCCAAGTCCGTGCGCTCCAGCCAGGGCATGGGGGTTTACCTGATCGAAAACCGGCAACAGCTGCAGGACTATGCCGCACAGGAATCGGTGCTCTATGTGCAGAAACTGCTGCCCATCGTGCGCGACCTGCGCATCGTGGTGGTAGGCCACAACGTGGTAGCCAGTTACTGGCGGGAAGGCTCCGGCTTTCTTAACAACGTGAGCCAGGGCGGCCGGGTACGCACGGATCTGCCGGTTCCCGACAGCGCGGTGTCACTGGTGGAAGGGTTGGCGCGGTATCTGGATATCAATCACGCCGGGTTTGATGTGGCCATGGTGGATGGCCACCCCTACATTCTGGAATTCAACCGACTGTTCGGGAACACCGGCATTCCCGAACTGAACCGCAATGTGCAACGGGCCATGCACGACTATTTGCTGGGCGCGACCTTGCCCCCGTCATCCGACAGCAAAGTCTCCGCCTGAGTCCGTAGCAACGCCTGGTAGCGATGGGCGAGCTGCTCCACCGGCTGCAAACGCACCCGGTGATCGCCGGCACACACTACCTGCGCCTTCTCCGGTTGATAGAGCGCTTTCACATCCAGTTCGGCCAGGGTCAGCTGGGTATCCGGCACATTGAGTCGACCTGGCACCCCGGCCACACACAGGGCCCAGGCTTCGTCCTGATCCGCGTCCGCGGTGACCAGCGCCTTGAACTCCAGTGAAACCTTACCGGCCTGCTTGCGCTGTGGCGCCAGCAAACGCACCACCCGCAGGAACAGCAGCCCCGCGCACAGGGCGGAGAACGCGGCGCGTGATGCCGGGCCCTGATAGAAATATAGCCCCGCCTGCTCGCCAATCGCCGGCCCCGGGTGACCATCATAAAGGGCCGCCACCTGCTCCAGCAGCTGCTGATACTCTGCCAGCACCTCCTGCAGCGCATCATCCGTATAACGCTGACGAATATGGTCGAAATTGACAATACTGAGACGCAACTGAGCCTGCAGCTGCGCCCCATCCGGCACGGGCGACCGGGCGATGGGAGGAAACGGTGCATCGCTCTGTGGTGGCACCGGCGGCGCCGCAGGTGCAGGTGTATCCTGCTCCTCCAGAACCTGTGGCGGTTGCAGGCGCTGCTGAATCAGCGCCGCTGCCACCCGCAGCAACAACAGGCACAGCACCGCCAGCACAAACCCCGCTTCAATCTGTTTACGTGGCGACAAGGTATTATCGCCCAGCAAAGTCAGGGTACCCGCCAACTCCCCATCCGGCAGTGCCGCTGGCACGGTCACACGCAAGGGCGACGTCTTCTCCCCCGCTGCCCCGACCTGCTCCCCGGCCGTATCGTCGAAGCGAATCCCCACCACCGGTTTCAGCTGCACGGTTTCCCGGCCAATCAGATTGATGCTGATGGAATCCTCGCTGGCCAAGGCTTCCGCCACACGACGAGCCGTCTGCTGCGCCAGCGCCTGTAGCTGCACTTTGCGCTCCTGTTCCAGGCCGGCGGAAAAGTGCTCAAGGAAATAGACACCGACCACCAACATGGCCAGCAGCATGAGTATCAGCTCGCGCAGCAAGCTCCGTTGCTGCCGGATCCATGGCCGCCATTGTTCCCACAGGGACATAACTTTGCTTTCCGTATTCTTGACCATTGAGACTGCGGCGCAGTATACCGTGCCCGGCCGGGCAGAACTTGACCCAATTGGCGTAGTCGCCTGTCGTTGGGGAACCTCGCCAGGCACAAGAACCTGCCTCTCGAGCGGCCATTTCTGCTACTCTTACGCCGTTTCGGGGCAAAGATGGCGCCGACAATCTAACGCTTTTTTACCTTCTGGCACTTTTTATCTTCTGCAACTGGGAGCCCACGCGTGCGCGAGATCATCCTGATCCAGGTATCTGGTAATGACCGGCCCGGCCTGACCGCCGCCTTCACGGGAATTCTTGCCCGTTATCGGCTCAATGTTCTGGATATCGGCCAGGCCGTTATTCACGACACCCTGTCACTGGGCATACTGGTAGAAACGCCGCCGGATGCGGAATCCTCTTCGGTTCTCAAGGATCTGCTGTTCGAGGCCCACAAGCTGAACATCAATGTGCGCTTCCGGCCCATCGATGAAGACCGCTACGAAGAGTGGGTGGCCGGCCAGGGCAAGGACCGCCATATCATCACCCTGCTGGCGCGCAAGATCACCGCCGAACAGTTAGCCGATGTGACCACCACCGTGGCCAACAACGGGCTCAATATCGACAGTATTGCCCGGCTGTCCGGGCGCGTGCACCTGGAAGGCGAAGCGCTCAATCAGGACAGCCGCGCCTGCATCGAGATTTCCGTGCGGGGCGAGCCGGACGATGGCGAGGCCATGCGTGCCGCCTTCCTGAGCATTGCCAACGAACGCAACCTGGACATTGCCTTCCAGCGCGACAGCGCCTACCGCCGCAACCGCCGCCTGGTAGTCTTCGATATGGATTCCACCCTGATCCGCTCTGAAGTCATCGACGAGCTGGCCACGGAAGCCGGTGTCGGCGAACAAGTGGCAGACATTACCGAGCAGGCCATGCGCGGGGAACTGGATTTCAATGAAAGCTTCCGCGCCCGCGTGGCCCTGCTGAAAGGGCTCGATGAAGGCGCACTGGAACGGGTGCGCGAGCGTATCCAGCTCACCGAAGGCGCCGAACGGCTGGTCTCCACCCTGCGTGCCCTGGGCTACCGCACCGCCATTCTTTCCGGGGGCTTCACCTGGTTTGGGCAATGGCTGCAACAGCTATTGGGGATCGATTATGTCCATGCCAACGAGCTGGAAATCGAGAATGGCCAGGTCACCGGCCGGGTTGTCGGCCAGATCGTCAACGGCCAGCGCAAGGCCGACTTGCTGAAAGACATTGCGACCCAGGAAGGCATCAGCCTGGAACAGGTAATCGCCGTAGGAGACGGCGCCAACGACCTGCCCATGCTCGGCGAAGCCGGCCTTGGGATTGCCTTTCGCGCCAAACCACTGGTCAAACAGAACGCCGAACAAGCCATCTCCACTCTGGGGCTGGACGGCATTCTTTATCTCATCGGCGTGCGGGACAAGGATCAGGCGGAGCTTTTGAAGAGCAGTTGATAGTGGACAGCTGCGCGATCAACGCGGCCATAGCCTTAAAACGCAAGAGGCCGCGCCCATCCACAGGGCGCGGCCTCTTGCGTTTCAAAACACTCCGAATCTGAAACGCGACGCTGTCAACTGTCAACTGCGAACTAACAAACTACGCTGCGTCCGGAATTTCCAGCTTGTCCATCGGTGCCTGCAGGTAGTACCCCTGCAGATAATCCACGCCTCCCAGGGTCCATAGCGCCTGCATCTGTGCCGCAGATTCCACAAAGCCCACCACCGTTTTGCGGTTGCCTTCTTTCACCTGCTTGATGATCGACGTGAGGCGCTCCCGGCCTTCGGCCTTGGACAGCTCCTGGGTGAAGGAGCCTTCGAACTTCACCATGGTGGCCGGGATATGCTGGAACAACTTGAACGGATCCAGCCCACCGCCGAAACGGCTGATGGAAATGCCACACCCCAGCGCTTTCACCTTCTCGGCAAAGGCACCGGCCTGCTTCAGGTAGGTGGCGGCATCACCTTCACTGAACTGGAAGGTGACCCGTGATCCGTCCATCTTGGCAGCCCGCATGGCCTTGCCCAGCCAGTCGGCCAAGGACGGATCCGCCAGGGACGCACCATTGAGATTCAGCACCAGGCTGACCGGCTCACTGAAGGCTGCTGCCGCGCGCATGGCATTGAGGACCACCCAGCGGTCAATCTTGCCCACCAGACCCTGGTCCGCCGCCACCGACATGAATTCTTTTGCCTCCATGGCCTCCCCTTGTTTCTGGGGCAGGTTCACGAACACTTCAAAGGCATGCTCCGCTTCGTCTTCCAGGCTCATCAACGGCTGATACCGCAAGCTGAACGCACCCTGTTCCAGCGCCTGGCGAACTTGCATGGCCACCGCTTCAGACGACCCGGCAGCCACATCATCCATGGGATCATGCACTTTCACCGCATTGCCCTTGCCGGCATTTTCCCGCTGGGCCTGGTTGCAACATTTCAACGCGGTGGTGAGGGTTTCCTGGCTGCTACGGGCATCTTCGCGCACAAACGACACCCCCACACTGGCGGTGACGTGCACGGTCTTGGCGGCCACTTCCGGCATCAGGGTTTCAATGCCGGCCCGCAGGGTTTCTGCCAGTTCGGCCGCCTCATCCATATCGGCTACCGGCTGCAGAACGGCAAAATCCTCGCCATCCACCCTGGCCAGATGGGCCTCTCCCACCTCGGCACGCAGCCATTCGGCCACGCTTTTCAGAATGTCATCCGCACCATCAAGCCCCAGGCCGGACTGATGGTGCTCAAAGTCATCCAGACGCAGATACAGCACGGTGGACAGGCGCCCCTCATTGGCGGCCTGGGCCACACTTTCGTCCACACGGTCCATGAACCAGCTGCGGCTGAATAGCCCTGTCACCTGATCTTTCTGGCTCATCTCCTGAAGCCGCTCGGCCATTTCGCTTTCATCCACGCCGGCAGCGCGGATCACGATCTGGGTGCAGGCTTCGCCATCGTAGGTGCTGGCCGAAAAGGTGAAGGTGGCATCGAACTCGCCACCCTCGGTGTTCACGCCCTTGCATTCCAGTTCGTGGGTCTGGCTTTCATCCTGCGCACGGCTGCGCAGCAACTGCTTCAGCTTGGCATGATCCGAAGCCGATACCATATCCATGATCGGCACCCCGGCCAGATCATCGGCGCTTTCGTAGCCGAACATTTCCACGTAGTTGTCATTGGCGTGGATGTGCATGCCATCCAGCACATAGGCAATCGCGTCACGGCTCTGGTCCATCAGCAGAGAGAGGCGCTTCTCTGCATCATGGCGGACGATTTCGGAGTGCTGCAGCTCCTTGCGCAAGCGCAGAAATTCGATGACCCGGTCGACCATCAGGGAGAGCAGGTCGCGGTCATCGTTGGGCACGACGCCCCGGGCGCCCAGCGACATGCCAGCCTTGATGGTATCGGGGGTGAAATTGTCTTCGAGAAGAATCACCGGGATCGCCTTGCCGAGGCGATTGAGGTGCGACATGACGCTTTCAAAGCTGCTGTCGCCGAATGTCGGGCGACACAACATCAGCTCCCAGGCGCCACCTTTCAATGCCCGCAACAGATCATCCTCACCCAGCGCCAGTTGCGCACGGGTCGCACGACCGGCATTGCGCAGGGCGTTCATCAGCTGCTCGGCCTCATCCTGGGAATCATGGGCGATCAGAAGACGTAAATTATCGAGGGCGTAACTCATGGGGCGAAGACTCATGCACTTTTCTTACGGCCCACCATTGTGCCTGACTACCCTGTCTTGGCAACCATCAAAGGCAATGCGGCGAAAACACCGGCCTGCAGCCAATACACAGCTGGCAGACGCCTAATGATAAGTTACGGCAAAATGGAGACACATACGTTTTGCGGCATCCTCGCCGCAACGGTACTTATTGTTATTTTAACAGGCCGTCCAGCAACAGCCTGTGAACGGCGAATCGCAAATGACATTTTTCCGACGCGTCATCAACCGTTACAGGCTGGACCAGATCGAATCCAGCGCATCATCGTCCCCGTCTTCCGGGGGTTTGGTCGGTGCCGGCGTGGCCATATCCCGAAACGGATACTGGCTGAACCCGGACGCCCCCTGGGTGCGGCGCAACAATTGCACCCGGCGCGGCTCGCCGGCTTCCACCAGCTCCACCTTCACCCCTTCATTGAAGCCCACTGTGGGCAACAACAGGGTGGCCGGCTGTCCCACCGCGGCCAGCTCGGGCAACACCACGCCGCGCATGAAATCACTGTCCACCCCTTGCTTGCGCAGGGCCCGTGCAGCCACCGGGCGCCCACCCGGCGCCAGCAACTCCACACCGAAGCGGGCACCGTGGTTGGGTAATTGCGTCACCCAGCGCACCACCGCCAGGGACCACTGACTATCGGGGTGATCACGCAGGGCCAGCAATTCCCCCGTGCGCATCAGGCTCGGCGTATTGCCCTGCCACGACAGGCAATACCCGCCCGGGCTCGCGTTGACTTTCTGGCAGTGATAGCTCACCGGCAGAGCGGCTTCCGAGCGCTGGCTGCCCGGCGCGCCCATTTCAATGGTCTCGCCGGCATAATCAGATTGATAGGCCGTCGCCCAGGGGTCAGCGCTGCGCTGCTTCTGCTGGTTGCTCTTCTTGATGTTCACCAGGAACGGATTGTTCTCGTCTTCGGCCCCCAGCACAGACAGGCTGCCCCGCTCCACCATGGTTTCGAAAGCCACCTTGCCGGACAGGAAGTAATGCACCCCCACCAGGCCAAAGCACAGCTCAATCTCGCCACTTTCCGGCATCCGCTTGAATGCCCGCTCGGTCAGCGCCCCCCACACTTGCTGCAGGTGCGACAGCAAACTCTCATCCAGGCTTTTCGGCACGTGCAGGGGGCTCTCGCCGGGCGCACGCATCCAGGCAGTAATGGCCTCGACCAGACGGGAGGAATCAATATAGCGCCAGCTTTCCGATGCCTGGGACGCGTGGGTTCGGTAAATCGGAGGCCGGTCCGCCTGCAGGTCAAAGACGAACAGATCGTCGTCATCGCTGGCGGTGCTGATTTCAATCAGGGACGCCCAGCTGAACGCCGCCTTGTAGATACCGGCCAGCTCCTGCTGACGAAGCTGGTTGGGTTTCGCCGTGGCCAGTAACAGGCAGCGGGCATAGGCGGACTGGATGCTGCTTTCGCCATCGCCATCCTCAACGGCCGTACCGCTAATGCCGTGTAATTCAGCCAGAAGGAACAGCTGATGCAGCTCCAGCCATAAATGGCGGGGGCTGGGAAAATAGAGCTGATAGCAGCGCAGCAGGGTATCGCCCAATGCCGTCACCGCCCGGTGGATTGCCGTTGTCACCGCACGCCGAACAGCCTTGTCCTTAACCTTGCGGATGCCGCGCACCGCCACCAACTTGTAGCCGTTGGCCAGATGCCCCTGCAGCGCCTGGGCAAGACTGGCCACCCGGCGCGCCTTTTCCGGCAGCACCAGTGACTGATTCAGATAGTGTTTCTGCAGGGATTCACTGACATGAAGAATAGACGGGCGCACAACTTCCAGTAACTGAAAGCGGAGTTTGGAATCAATCTGCAACCGGTTCAGTTCCTGAATGAACTGATACAACTGGCGGGCCGTTTCTCCCATATTCATGATCGGGAGAGACTCCACCCACTGCTCCAGCTTCTTCGGCTGATCAGCGCCAAGTGTCAGGTGCGGCAGATCCTGCTCGGGCAGTTTCAATCGCACCGTCTGGGCTGGTTGCTCCATGAAGATAATCCTTATCTTGGCGGCATCCAGGCTACCTAGTTATTTTGTATTAGTTCTTGTTTTTAATGCGTCCTGTGTCACACGACTTTACGATACCGCTACAATTCTGTAAACGCTGTGCCACATTCCCCAGAAAGGGCTTGCGGTCTGCGCCGCTAACCGGCTAGCACCGTTTTAGCGGGCTCTCCTGGCTCTTCCCGCGTGAGCCTTGGCACCAGAAAACCGGGCAGGCGGGCACGCAAGTCCGCGTGCAGCTCCCGGGCAATCACATCGGGAACGGCAAAATGGGCAGCCCCCTGCACCGCGTCCAGCTGGTGCAGGTAATAAGGCAGCACTCCCGCGTCAAAAAGGGCATCGGACAAATCCGCCAGTGTATCCACCCTGTCATTTACCCCGGCCAGCAGCACACTCTGGTTTAGCAGAGTCATACCGGCACTGCGCCAATCACGGCAACGCGCTACCAGCGCCGGGCTGATTTCACGGGGATGGTTGGCATGCAACACCAGCACGGTTTGCCAGCGATCACGGGTCAACAGTGCTTTCAGACCCGCATCCAGTCGCTCGGGAATCACCACCGGTGTGCGGCTGTGAATGCGCAGCCGGCGCAGGTGCGGAATCGCCGCCAATGCATCCAGCAGCTGCTCAAGACGTCGATTGGTCAACGTCAGCGGGTCGCCGCCACTGAGAATCACCTCATGAATATCCGGGCGTGCCGCCAGCCATTCCAGCGCCTGCTCCCAGCGCTTGCCGCTCAGGTGCGTCTGATAGGGAAAATGCCGCCGGAAGCAGTAGCGGCAATGCACCGCACAGGCGCCAGTGACCACCAACAACGCCCGGCCGTGGTACTTGTGCAACAAGCCCGGAACGGCCGTGTGGTCCGCTTCATCCAGCGGGTCCGCACTGTACCCCTGATGCACCTGGCGCTCCTCCGGCGCACTGAGCACCTGCCGCAACAGCGGATCATCCGGATTGCCCCGCTCCATCAGGTCCACGTAACGACGCGGCACCCGCAAGGGGAAATCTCCAGCCGCCGCCAGACTGGCGGGCAAGTCCTGCGGGGTCAGTGCCAGCTGCGAAAACAGTTCCGCCGGGTCGGTAATCAGGTCGGCCTGCTGGCGCTGCCAGTCCGGCAACTCCCAACCGGCCGCTTCCTGCGTTATCATGAGGGTCTGTTGATGTTTCATCTGCGCCTCTGCTGGAGTTCATTTTTTTGCCCGGCAAGGCGGAGGGAGTGCAGCATAGTCATTCTTATGTCAGCGACCGACAACACGGCTGGGCGAAAAAAAGGGCCCAGCCCTGCGGGTTGTGCCTGCAAGCCCACCACTCGTCGTTACAAGTCGTTCATTTGAAGCAACCAAACATCTCTCCTTGCGCCTAGATTGGCGGGCTTGCAGGCACAACAGAGATGCAGATGAAGCATCAACAGACCCTATCAACCTTTGTAACGGCATACATCAACCCTGTGGACGTGTTTTATGGCCAACTATTCTACCAGCGAATTCAAGTCTGGCTTGAAAGTGATGCTCGATGGCGACCCCTGCTCCATCATCGAAAACGAATTCGTGAAGCCGGGCAAGGGCCAGGCATTCAGCCGCGTAAAGCTGCGCAACCTGCGTAACGGCAAGGTCTGGGAGCGCACCTTCAAGTCCGGCGACTCCCTGGAAGGCGCCGATGTGATGGACGTTTCCATGCAGTACATCTTCAACGACGGTGAATTCTGGCACTTTATGGACCAGACCTCCTTCGAACAGAAGCAGGCCGACGAAACGGCTGTGGGCGACGCCAAACAGTGGCTCAAGGAAGAAGACATCTGTGAGGTCACGCTCTACAACGGTGAGCCACTGTCCGTGAGCCCACCGAACTTCGTTGAGCTGGAAATCACCGAAACCGACCCGGGCCTGAAAGGCGACACCGCCGGCACCGGCGGCAAACCCGCCACCCTGAGCACCGGCGCAGTGGTGCGCGTGCCCCTGTTCGTGCAGACCGGTGAAATCGTCAAAGTGGACACCCGGACCGGCGATTACGTGGGTCGCATCAAACAGTAGCCGTGAGCGACTGGCAACCCACCGCCTCTCTCGAGGCCATCAAGGCGCGCGCTGAGCTGCTACGCACAGTGCGCGCCTTTTTTGATGACCGCAACGTGCTGGAAGTGGACACCCCGCAACTGGCCCGTTATGGCGTCAGCGACTTGCATATTCAGTGCATCCCGGTGCCCGGTTACGGCTACCTGCAAAGCTCCCCCGAATACCACATGAAACGACTGCTGGCCGCCGGTAGCGGGCCCATCTATCAGGTCTGCAAGGCATTCCGGGATGGCGAGGCCGGGGGACGGCACAACCCGGAATTCACCATGCTGGAATGGTACCGGCCCGGGTTTGCACTGGATGATCTGATCCAGGAATGTCTGGCCTTATTTGCCGCCCTCTTTCCGAGCGCTCAGTCAAAGACCTACCGCTTCCGGGGTCTGTTCAGGGACGTCACGGGCCTGGACCCACTCACCGCCCATGATTCCGACCTGATCACCCACGCCGAATCCTGTGGCGCCCCCGAAGGCCTGGACAAAACCGCTGCGGTGGACTACCTGATGGCCACCGAGGTGGAAGCCGCACTCCCCGCCGAACAACTGTCCGTGGTTACCAACTTCCCCGGCTGGGCCGCCGCCCTGGCGCAAACCCGTAAAGATGAAGACGGCACCACCGTCGCCCGCCGCTTCGAGATTTATTACCGCGGCCTGGAGCTGGCCAACGGTTATCAGGAACTCACCGACCCGAAAGAGCAGCGCCGGCGATTCGAACAGGACAATACCCTGCGTAACGCGCATGGATTGAGCCCCATGGCCGCCGACCCTTTTTTACTGGACGCCATGGACGCCGGCCTGCCCGCCTGCAGCGGCGTGGCCGTGGGGATGGAGCGACTGCTTATGGCACAACAGGGCACCGGCAGGATCGACGACGTCATCGCTTTCCCCTGGTCCAGAGCCTGACCCACCAGGACGCACCGCTGCCCACAAAAAAGGCCGCACCCGATTTCCGGATGCGACCTTTTTCATCTCAGCATCAACAGCCCGCTCCCGCGAACGGTCAATTGCCCTCAAGCCACCGCCGTCTGCGCCACTGAATTGGCGCGCCCGACAGTTTCCGCAATCAGCTCGCCAATACGATCAATCACCGACGGAGGGAAATCGTGGCCCATGCCGGGAATGATCGCCAGCTTGGCACCACGGATGGCACGGGCAGAGGCCTTGCCGCCGGCGGGGCGAATCAACGGGTCAGCACCGCCATGGATCACCGTGGTTGGGCACTGGATCTTTTTCAGGGTTTTGGTCAGCGAACCGGTGGCCATGATGGCCAGGAACTGGTTGCGGATGCCACGCGGGTTGATGCCTCGCGCCCAGGACGCCCGATACATGGCGGCCAGCTCATCCTGGCCCTGCGGCAAGGTGCCGCCCAACTTGGCCATCATCTCCAGACCAAACGCCACGAACTGCTCTTCTGTTTCCACTTTCACCCGCGGCGCCACCAGGGTTTTCAGCGCCGCCGGTTTCGGCGGGGGCAACAGCGGGCTATTGTTACTGGACATGATCGAGGTAAGCGACAGCACCCGCTCCGGGTGAGTGCCTGCCATCAACTGACTGATCATCCCGCCCATGGAAGCCCCAACAAAATGCGCCCGCTCAATGTTCAGAGCATCCAGCAGGCCGACCGTATCGGCCACCATATCGTGCAGGGTATAGGGGCTTTCCACTGACAGGCCCACCATGCTGCGCAGGATCGCGGCTATCGGCCCCTGATTGATGGGTTTGCGAATCCGGGTGGATTTACCCACATCCCGGTTATCAAACCGAATGACCCGATACCCCTTGTCCGCCAATGCATCCAGCAACGTATCCGGCCAGAACACCATCTGCGCCGACAGCCCCATGACGAACACGATAGGCTCCCCGTTTTCCGGGCCACGACTCTCATAAAAAAGCTCGATTCCGTTACTGGCGACCGTGCCTGACTGCATATGCGTACCCTTTGTGCTGGCCTGTTCTTGTGGTGCAGTGCCGCGAGGAAGTCACTGCCAATGAACCAACATAGAAAAGGGCGACACAAACCTCAAGCGCCAGCACGGCAATTGCGCGGCGATTGGCCTGTTCGGCCGCTCAAACGGTAATCGCACGCCACAGCATATCGAACAGCACACCGTGCTGGTCTGCCAGGCGACCCGGCCGGCCACGTAATAGGTGCATCTGGGAAATACGCAGCAAGACCCCATAGAAAAAATCCAGCAGGATCGGGGTCGCCACCTGGTCATTGAGAATGCCCTGGTCCTGCCCTTCATGCAGCACACTGAGAAACAGCTCGGTGAGCCGCTGCTGGCCCGGCGTGCTGTCACTCCCCCAGCGTCCCGGGTACACCGAGTTGATCATCATCCGCCCCATTTGCGGGTTGCGATCAAAGAAATCCAGCACCACCCAGAACACCTTGCTGAGTCGGTCGCGAAAGGTATCGATGCCGGCGAGATGGTCCAGCATCCGCTCAGCCAATTGCCCCAGCCCGTGATGCAGGCAGGCACTCAACAAGGCCTCCTTGCTGCCCTGGCCGTCATCGCCGTATTGTTTGCAGGCTGCAACTCGCTGCCCGGGCGATCTGCTGCAAGGTGACATGGTGGAACTCCGAATCTGCGAAAACCTGCACTGCCGCCCACTCGATACGCTCGCGAACAGCCGGGTCCTGCCGGGTTGCCGGAAAAGGCCCGGCGTGGCGCTGCATTCCCATTTCGTTTGCTTCCCCTCACCTTGTCACATTCAAAACACCTCAAAGTGTAATCAATATTACACTCGTGTCGGACAGTGTCTCCAGCGCAATTGACTCACTACTCCGACCCTTCTAGGCTCGACTCACTTTGTCACCAACCAATGTCACATTAAGTGTAAGAAAAATTACACTGTGACCGGCACCCTGCAAGGAGTCTGCAATGCCTGTTCGCAAAATGAAGCTGGCCGGCCGGGGCGGCCGCGTCGCCATCGTCGATGGCCTGCGCACCCCCTTTGCCCGCATCGCCACCCATTACCGGGATCTGAACGCCATTGATCTGGGCGCCATGGCCGTCAAGGAGCTGATGGCGCGCAACAATCTCAGCCAGCATGAGATCGAGCAGCTGGTGTTCGGGATGACGGTGATGATTCCCGAGGCCCCCTTCATTGCCCGCGAAATTGCCCTGGCGCTGGGCATGGACACGGTAGATGCCTACTCCATCACCCGCGCCTGTGCCACCAGCTTCCAGACCACCGCCAGCGTGGCCGACAACATCGTTGCCGGTTACACCGACATGGCCATTGCCGGTGGCACCGATTCCACCAGCAGCGCCCGGGTGCCGCTGTCATCGGAACTGAGCGCGGTGCTGCGCGATGTGAGCTTTGCCAAAACCCTGAAAGAGCGCATCAAACTGCTCAGCCAGCTCAAGGCCCGCGACCTGCTGCCCCAGGCGCCGTCCATCACCGAATACTCGGTGGGCGAAACCATGGGTGAGAGCACCGAGAAAATGGTGAAGAAGTGGGGCGTCAGCCGTCAGGAGCAGGATGATCTGGCCCATGCTTCCCACAGCAACGCCGCCCGCGCCTGGGCCGAAGGCCGTCTGGACCGTCAGGTAATGACCGCCCATCTCCCCAACGGCAACACCCTCAAGGACGACAACCTGGTGCGCAAACAGTCCGAGCGCGAGGGCTACAGCAAACTCAAGCCGGTGTTCGACCGTGAGACCGGTTCGGTCACCGCTGGCAACAGCAGCCCGCTCACCGACGGCGCCGGCGCCCTGTTGATGATGAGCGAGAAGAAAGCTGCCGCCCTGGGTTACACCCCGCTGGGCTATATCCGCTCCTACGCCTTCGCGGCACGCACACCCCAGGATGACCTGCTCATGGGCCCGGTGCTGGCCGCCCCCGCCGCCATGGCCCGGGCCGGGCTGGCGCTCAGCGACCTGACCCTGGTGGACATGCACGAAGCCTTTGCCGGCCAGGTGGCCTGCAACCTGCGCGGGCTGGCCGATGACGACTATGTGCGCAGCCAGACCGGCCTCGCCGCCCTTGGCGAAGTCGACCGCAGCAAGCTCAACGTGAACGGCGGCTCCATTGCCTACGGCCACCCCTTCGGCGCCACCGGCGCCCGCGTGATCAGCCAGGCACTGCACGAGTTGCAACACCGCGGCGGCGGGCTGGCCCTGACCACCGCCTGTGCCGCCGGCGGCATCGGTGCCGCCATGGTGCTGGAAACCGAATAACCCGCGTTAATCGCGCCGGGCATCCGGCGCGACACCCAACCCACAGGAAGACGACATGTTTAACCTACTGATGAACTGGATGCGGGATAACAAGATCCTGCCACAAATTTCCGACACCGAGCGCCAGGCACTGGAAGCCGGTGACGTCTGGATCGACGGCCAATTCTTCGGCGGCAAAGTGGATTTTGAAAAAATCCTCGCGGAAAACTACGACCAGCTGCCTGAACACGAGCAGGCCTATATCGATGGCCCGGTGGAAGAGTTGCTGAAAATGGCCGACAGCTACACCCTGTCGCGCACCCGCAAACTGCCAGACGAACTGTTCACCTTCATGGCCGAAAACGGTTTCTTCGGCATGCAGATCGCCAAGGAATACGGCGGCAACCCCATGTCCACCCAGGCCAAGTCCTGCATCATGGCCAAGGTCAGCTCCCACTCCGGCCTGCTCAGCGCCATGGTGGTGATTCCCAACTCACTGGGTGCGGCGGAGCTGCTGGGCCACTACGGCACCGATGAACAGAAGCAGTATTACCTGCCGAAACTGGCCAACGGCGAATTCATTCCCTGCTTTGGTTTGACCGAACCCACCGCCGGTTCCGACGCCGCCTCCATCAAGGCGGAAGGCGAAGTGTTCAAGGACAGCGACGGCGAGATCAAATTCAAGCTCAACTTCCGCAAGCGCTACATCACCCTGGCGCCGGTCTCCAATCTGATCTCCCTGGCGGTACGTCTGCACGACCCGGAAAACCTGCTGGGTAAAGGTGAAGATGCCGGCATCACTGTGGTATTGCTGGAAAAAGGTCTCGACGGCCTGCACATCGGCGACCATCACCAGCCTATCGGCGAACATTTCCCCAACGGCCCGATCGTCGGCCGCGACGTGATCGTTCCCGCCAGCAATGTCCTGGGCGGCGAAGAGTACACCGGCATGGGCTGGAAGATGCTGATGGAAGCCCTGGCTGGCGGACGCATGGTGTCCCTCCCTGCCACCGGTATCTGCGGCATTCGCCACGGCGCCATGATCGCCGGCGCTTATTCCATGGTGCGCCAGCAGTTCGGCATCCCGGTGGGTCGCATGGAAGGGGTGGAGCACAAAATCGGCAAGGCCGCGGGCATGACCTACGCCTTTGATGCCGCCCGCGTGTTTGGCTGTTCCGCCGTGGATAAAGGCATCCAGCCGCCGGTGACCTCCGCCATCATGAAGGCCTACTCCACCGAAATGGGCCGCGATACCGGCACCGATGCCATGGACGTGACCGCCGGCTATGGCGTCATGCAGGGCCCCAACAACACCATGGGCCGCCTCTACAATTCCGCCCCGGTGAGCGTCACCGTGGAAGGGGCCAACATCATGACCCGCACCCTGATGATCTTCGGTCAGGGCGCCACCCGCTGCCACCCCTACGCCTACAACGTGGTGCAGGCAGTGGAAGACAATGATGTGAGCGCCTTCCGCAAGAACCTGACCGGCTGGATGGTCCAGTTCCTGCTGGGCTTCGTGATGAGCCTGGTGCGCGGCGTGACCCGCGGTTTCTTCACCGTGAAAGTGCCCAACGTGGCGCCCAAGACCAAGAGCATTTACCGCCGCTTGGGCTGGGCCGCTACCCGCTTCGGCCTGCTTACCAACCTGGCCATGTTCTTCGTGGGCGGCAAGCTGAAAGCCCGCGGCAACCTGACCGGCCGTTATGCCGATGTCGTTGCCTGGTTGTACATCACCACCTCCGCCCTGCGTCGCTATGAAGCAGAAGGCCGCAAGGCGGAAGACCTGGCGCTGGTGCAATACGCCGGTGAATACGGCCTGACCCAGATCCAGCAGGCCTTCGAAGGCATCTACGAGAACTTTGGCGGCCCAGTGGGCGTGATTCTGAAAACCGTTGGCCGTATTGGCCTGGGTCTGAACCCGCTGGCCAAGCTGCCCAATGACCAGCTCAGCCACCAGGCCGCACTGGCCCTGCAAAGCTATGGCGACCAGTACAAGCGTCTGGTCGGCGGCAACTACATGCCGGAAGAAAGCGACGAAGGGCTCGGCCGCCTGCTCAAGGCCTTCCGCCTGACCACCGAAGCCGAGCCGGTACGCGCCAAGATTCGAGCCGCACAGAAAGCTCGCAAACTGGGCAAAGGCAAAGTGGAAGCCATGGCTCCCCAGGCTGCTGAACAGGGCGTGATTTCCGATGCGGAACTGGCCACCCTGAATGCTGCCACCGAGGCCTGCCTGCTGGCCATCGAAGTGGACGTGTTCACCAAGGACGAGTACTACGGCGCCGGCGGCATCCCCGCCATGAGCGCCACCGGTGATGGCGGCCTGCAGCAGCCGTCACCCGCGGAGCTGGCCAAAGCCTCCGGCGAGTAACCGCCCCGCCCCTACGGGCCAGCCCCGACTGGCCCGATCAACCCTGCCCACATGCCGCCTGACCGATTATGGTTGGGCGGCACAACAACAAAATCACGGACAGTCCTATGAGCCTCCAGGCCCGCCTTATCAAAGCCGTCACCCGGCGCACCATCAAGCGCTCCGGCCTTAACGAACAGCAACTGGTCCGTCACCTGCGCAAGGTCTTCAACGACACCCCCGTGCTGACCCTGCTGCCCCGTGGCGTGACACTCAGCCGCGTGCAGCAGCCCGCCTTTACCGGCGACCGCATCAGCGTAAAGCAACCCTCGATGACGGTGCTGTACATTCACGGCGGCGCCTATATCGGTGGCATCACCAAGACCTACCACAACCTGGCCGGGCGGCTGGCCAAAAAATTGAACGCCGAGGTATTCCTGCCGGTGTATCCGTTCGCCCCTGAACACCCTTACCCGGCCGCAGTGAACCGGGTAATGGAAGCCTACGAATATCTGTTAAGCCTGGGCAAAAAACCGCAGGACATCGTCATTGCCGGCGACTCCGCCGGCGGCGGACTGACCCTGGCTACCCTGCTGCACATCCGCGACAAGGGGCTGGAACAACCCCGTTGTGCCGTGACCTTTTCCCCCGGCAGCAACGCCTTCCCGGACGACAAGATCCTGGATGCGCTGGACCCCAGCGATGCCATGCTGTCTGCCGACATTATCCGCACCGTTATCGATATCTATATCCCCAACCCGGACGACCGCAGCCACCCTTACGCATCCCCCTGCCTGGGCGACTACACCGGCATCTGCCCGCTACTCATTACCGCCAGCACCGATGAAGTGCTGTACGCCGATGGCAAACGGGTACGACGCGCAGCCGAACAGGCCGGCGTTAGAGTGGAATGGATTGAACGCCCCGGCGTATTCCATGTGTGGCCCATCATGGTGCCGTTCCTCCCGGAAGCGAACAAAGACCTGAAGCGGGTTGTCGCCTTTATCAAGGACGCATAGACGCGGGCTTTACGTCAGGCATTCAGTGTTGGGCATTTCGGTCATTGCCGGCCCGCACCCGACATTCTTTACTGGGGTTCACCCAAAGGAGGCGGCATGAGCGAATTACTGCCCCGTATACACCCGGACGATTACTGCAACGAAGACCTGCCCGCCCTCAGCCAGCCCTGGTGGCAGACACTGCCGTCCGACTTTCACGCCATGCCGGATCACTTCCTCGCCGACAGTGACACCAGCTGGCGCATCAGCAGTACTGCCGCCGTGGATACCCTGGCCCGCACTGGTCTGGCGTGCATGGCCGGCGCGGCGTCGCTACCCGCCACCCTGAACGCCGCCCGGCAGCGTCAAGAACGGGAACTGGCGGACTTCTACCGGCCCTTTCTGGAGGCCGGCGACCCCAATGCGTTCTTCACTCCGCCCACCGCGCAGGTGGACATCAAACGCACCCCGGTCTCCAGCTACCACTTTCAGCCCGAGGATGGCGACGCCCATACCCTGCATTTTGCGTCGCCGTTCACACCGAAAAATCCTGCCCTGAAAGATCGCTACCTGAATCACACCCGCAACGGCACCGCCTGGGCGCAACACTGGCGCCACCACGACGGCCCGCGCCCCACTCTGGTGATGATTCACGGATTCGTGGCCGACCCGTATTGGCTGAATACCCGCTGGCTGGCACTGCCCTGGTTCTATAAACAGGGCTTCGATGTGTTGCTTTACACCCTGCCCTTCCACGGCCGGCGCAAGAGCCGTTTCGCGCCATTCAGCGGCGCCGAATTTTTCAGCCAGGGCATGGCCACGCTCAACGAAACCTTTGCCCACGCCATTCATGACCTGCGCCTGTTCATGCAGATGCTGCGCGAGCAGGGCTCACCGGCCATCGGCGCCACTGGCATTTCTCTGGGGGGTTACACCACCGGGCTGTTGGCCGCGCTGGAAAAGGACCTGGCCTTTGCGATTCCCAATGTGCCGCTGGTGAGCGTGATCGACCTGATGAAAAGCTGGTTCCCGATCAGCCAGCAGGTAAAGCTGCTGAACCGGGTTTACGACACCAACACCGCCGGCCTTCGCGAAATTACCGCGCTGCATTCGCCGCTAACCTGGCCCTGCCAGGTGCCGCAAAGCGGGCGCATGATCATCGGCGGCGCCGGCGACCGCTTCGCCCCACCCAAGCACAGCCACCTGCTGCGCCAACACTGGAATAACTGCGATGTGCACTGGTTCCCGGGCAACCACCTGCTGCATCTGGATCAGGGGCTATACCTGAAAGCCATGCGGGACTTTATGAAAGGCGCGCTGGCGGAACAAAAGGTGAGATTGAGCGCGTAGGCGCCCCCCTGTAGGAGTTCCCTTCCAGGGGACGAACCGTGCGTAGCACGGAATCGACCGAAGGGCGATAAGGCATTTCCGGGCTCGACAGGTCTCAAAAGAAAAGTCTCCCTCCGGTCGGCTCGCTGCGCGAGGTTCGTCCCCTGGAAGGGAACGCCTACAGCGGCTTAGTAGTGGGACTGATCAGCCTCCCTGCTTGTCGGCCCTGAACAACGCAGCCGTACCCGCCCCGCAGGAGACCACCGTTTTCATCATGCTCTCCACCCCGATTTCCGGGTGCAGCTCCACCAGGGACGCATCCAGATGGTAGATAAATCCACTGGTAGGATTGGGGCCAGTGGGTACAAAAACGGTGACATGGCCATCCGCGTGGCGGGACGTGACCAGTGCGGTCACCGACACATCCGTCTCCCGGCCATATAGCCACACTCGTGCCACTTCACCGCGGCTGAACGGGCTGTCGGCGCTACTCCCCATCAGCTGGGCAATCACTTCACGGACCGTGGTGTAACCCGGCAGGCGCGTCATGACATGCTCTTCCCATTGCTGCCAGGCCCAACTGCCCAGGCGCGTGGCCACCAGGGTGCCCACCAGAAAACACAGCACCAGCACCGCCAGCACCGACAACCAGTCCGCCACGAACTTGGGCAACCCGAAGGCGTTGATAAACACCGACGTAAACGGCGCAATCAGCTCGGTGACCGTCTGATAAATCCATTTAAAGAAGAACACGATGATGGAGATGGGCAACAGAATAGTCAGCCCACCCAGCAACGACTTGCGGATAAAGAACCAGATGCGACTGGAGCCGTTCATCGATTTTCCCCTAAATAAATAAAATGACGCAACACGCTAAAAAACCGGTGTTTTATACGTGTCGCGTGGAGTGTGTTGCGTGGAGCAAGTCGCGTGCTGCATCACTCATACCAGATGCGGTTGATAAACAGACAACGCTCTCCCGCCGGGGTTCGCACCGCCACCTCATCATCCACCTGTTTCTTGAGCAAGGCTCGTGCCAGCGGCGCATCAATACTGATATAACCGCGCCCCGCATCGGTTTCATCCGGCCCCACCAATCGATAGGTTTCGGTGCCGCCATCTTCGGTTTCCAGTTCCACCCAGGCGCCAAAGAAGATCCGGCTCTGGTCTTCCGGCACCCGATCCACCACCGTCATGTCGTCCAGACGCTTGCTGAGAAAGCGCACGCGCCGGTCGATCTCCCGCAGCTGTTTCTTGCCGTAGATGTATTCCGCGTTTTCCGAGCGGTCGCCCTGGGCTGCCGCTTCCTGCACCGCCTGGGTAACAACCGGACGCTTTTCCTTCCACAGGTACTGCAGCTCATCGTTGAGCTTATGGTAGCCCTCGACGGTGATGTACTTGGAGGCGGGAGTGCCCTTTGGTCGCCAGCGGCCCATGGGTTATACCTCGAAGATCCGGTGCAGCTCGCGCAGCCCCTTGAACTCCAGCGTATTGCCCGTGGGGTCCTGAACGAAAAAGGTGCCCTGCTCTGCCGGCTGCCCCACAAACCGTTCGCGGGGTTTAAGCAGAAACGGCCAGTCGTGCTCGTAAATCCGCTCCACCAGTTGCTCCCAGGTAGCAAAATCCAGCACCACGCCAAAATGCGGCATGGGCACCGGATGGCCATCCACCTCACTGTAGCCCTGTATCGGCGTCAGATTATCGCCCTTATGCAGGGAAAGCTGATGGCCATGCAGGTCAATATCGATCCAGTTGGCCGCATCACGGCCACGGCGACCCCCAATGACACCACAGTAAAAATCGGCTGCCTCTTCCAGGTCGCTTACCAAAAAGGCCAGATGAAAGGCCGGTTGTTTTTCCATCGTCTACCGCTCTTGCTAAACTCTCGTCATTCAGTCTGATGCAGACTTACTGCAGCACCTGCACCGGGCCCCATGTTACTAGAGGATTCCTCCCCATGTCTGTCTCCCGCGCACCCTGGCCCGCCACTCGTATGCGCCGCATGCGTCGCGATGACTTCTCCCGTCGGCTGATGCGCGAGCACACTCTCACCGTGGACGACCTGATCTACCCGGTCTTTGTGCTGGAAGGCAGCAACCAGACCGAAGCTGTGCCCTCCATGCCCGGTGTGGAACGCAAAAGTATCGACTTGCTGGTGGAAGAAGCCCGCGAACTGGCCGAGCTGGGCATCCCCGCCATGGCCCTGTTTCCGGTCACCCCGGCCGACGTGAAAACCCTGGACGGCCGCGAAGCCTGGAATCCGGATGGGTTGGCCCAGCGTGCCGTGCGCGCCATCAAGGCGGCCGTGCCGGAAATGGGGGTTATCACCGATGGCGCGCTGGACCCGTTCACCACCCATGGCCAGGACGGCATCATTGATGACAGCGGCTATGTGCTCAACGATGTCACCGTGGATGCGCTGGTCAAACAGGCCCTGTCCCATGCCGACGCCGGCGCCGACATGGTCGCCCCATCGGACATGATGGACGGTCGCATCGGCGCTATCCGGGAAGCGCTGGAAAATCACGGTCATATCCACACCCGCATCATGGCCTACTCCGCCAAGTACGCCAGCGCCTACTACGGTCCTTTCCGCGATGCCGTCGGCTCCGCAGGCAACCTGGGCAAGGCGGACAAGACCACCTACCAGATGGACCCGGCCAATTCCGACGAGGCGCTCCACGAGATCGCCCTGGACCTGGCGGAAGGTGCCGACGTGGTGATGGTAAAACCGGGCATGCCCTACCTGGATGTGGTCCGCCGGGTGAAGGACGAATTCAAGGTCCCCGTATACGCCTATCAGGTGAGCGGCGAATACGCCATGCACATGGCCGCCTTCCAGAACGGCTGGCTGGACCAGGACAAGGTGATGCTGGAATCCCTGCTGGCCTTCAAGCGGGCTGGGGCCGATGGCATCCTTACCTATTTCGCCAAGGCCGCTGCCATCAAACTGAAAGGCTGACCGCCTGCTCATAAACTGACCAGCCGGGCAGGCACCCTTGGCCTGCCCGGCCAATGCCATTTTCTTCCGTGCCGCTACACTCCTCGCGCTTTTGCTGATTCTGTTCTTATATTGGGTCTCTGGCCCGAGGAGTAACTATTATGCGTACCCTGATGCTGGTACTGGGTCTTGCTGTGTCTGCCGTGGCCATCGCCGATGCCCGCGCACCCACTGCGGAAGAAATGGAACAACTGGATATCGTGCAGCAATCCTGGATTTTTCAGGGCTGAAGAAAGCCGATAAGCAGACACAAAAAAACCGGCGCAAGCGCCGGTTTTTTTATGTTCACGCTCTGATCAGAAGCGGTAGCGAGCATCAGCGGTAACACTACGGGTTTCACCATAACCGCAATCAAACACGGTGGGACCCAACTGGCCACGACACCAGGAAACGTATTCCTTGTCAGTCAGGTTGCGCACGTTAAGGCTGAAGTCCCAATCGCTGACAGCGTAACCAAGCATCGCGTCGTAAAGAGTGACAGAGGGCACCTTCGGATTCGCACCAACACCATCCGTTGACCCCACATAGTCAAAGCCCACATTGTCACCGACATAACGCACACCGGCACCAAAGCGCAGACCATTTTCCAGTTCGTACTTGCCCCAGGCAGACGCCAGGCGGTCGGCAAGGTACGGCAGGCGCTCACCAGATTGATCATCCACCACACGCTGGTCAGTGTAACTGGCCAGCAGCTCAAGGTTCCCCAGGCGCTTCTTCACTTCCATTTCCCAACCCTCGGATTTAGCGCCGACCTGGTCAACGGTGTTGGGGCTGCTTCCCTGTACCACACGGTTGGTTTCTTCAATATAGAAATAGGCTGCAGTGACAGAAAGGTCACCCGAGTCGTTGAGGTATTTGAAACCGGCCTCTTGCTGCTCGCCAGTAGTGGCTTCCAACCCGGACTGCGTATTCGAATTCACACCAAGATTCGGCACAAAGGCTTCGGAATAACTCACATAGGGAGAGAGGCCGAAATCGAACTGGTACATCAAGCCAAGACGACCGGTGGTTTCACTGTCATCGCTTTCAGTATTGTTGCCATTAACCACGTAGACCTTGTTGGTAGATTCGTCGTGGCGCAAAGCACCGGATACCACCACATTACCAATCTCCATATGGTCAATCAGGTACACGCCGGTTTGACGAATGGCGTTGTCATTGCGGTCTTCGGGTGTCAGTGCACTATAGTCCACGTTGCCGTACACAGGATCATAAATGTTGATTGGCGAGCCTAGGGTAGATTCATAGTTACCTTCTTCCCAGAGCGCATCCTGGTAATCCACCCCAATCGCGAGATTGTGGTAAGTGCCGGCAAAACCGAAGTTGCCTTCCATGCGAGCATCAAAGTTGCTGATACTGGTTTCCCGGTCCGCCATGTGTATGGTCCGATTCGTTGTCCCATCACTGGCAACCCCGGCCCCGATAGCCGCCCAGTGTTCACGGGTTTCGGTCTCAGAACTGGAATGGCGGGCGGTCAGTGCCATGTTCCAATGGTCATTCAGGCGTTGATCTACAAACAGGGTCGCTTCATTCAGCCTGCGATCATAACGGTCCCAGCTTGGCTCACCCACAAAGGTGCTCACTGGAATATCCCCTTTGACGCCCGGTAATAGCGTCCCCTCTGCGGGCAGGAATTGGGCAGAGATCCCGCCGTTGTTTTCCTGGGTATTGATGAGCAAGGAGATGGTTGTGTTGTCAGTGGGCAGCCAGGTAAAGGAAGGCGCAAACAGGAAACCATTATCATCCACGTAATCAACCTGGGTGCCGCTCTCCCGTTTCAGCGCCACCATCCGGTACAGCAACTTGCCATCTTCTGACATGGGCCCGGTGACGTCTGCCGCCAATTGCTTTCGGTCATAGGAGCCCACCTGAGCCCAGATTTCGCCCTGCTGCTGGGCCTTTGGCAGCTTGGAGACCGTATTCACAATCCCCCCCAACTCCGCTTGCCCATACAAAACAGAAGACGGTCCTTTCAGGACTTCCACTTGCTCCAGTGCATAAATGTTCGGACGCACGCTGTTGTAGCTGCCGTACAGGGAGCGCAGCCCATCCTTGTAGAAGGAAGCGTCGAGACCACGCACTTTCACAAAGTCACCACGGGTATCAAACCCGAACGCGCCAGAATAAACGCCGGAAGAATAAACCAGGGCATCCTGAATGTTCTTGGCCCCGGTATCCTTGATGAATTCTTCATTCACTACGGTAATGGCATACGGGGTCTTCTCTACTGCCACATCCAGCTTTCCAGCCGTCGCCGTTTTTCCCTCGGTAATATAACCCTCGCCTTCCCGAACATCGGCATTCACCTCCACCGCAGGAATCACATTGGCTTCAGAGGTTTCTTCAGCCTGTACGGCCAGAGGGAACAGTGAAAGCAGGCACGCTCCCACCAGCGGCGCGCCCCAAATCGCGCGGTATTGGCAAACCATCGGCAAACTCCAAGTATAAAGCGAACAATAATGATTCGCATTATATGTACATATACCCGTTCAGGGAAGAGCCTCCGCTCTCGCCCCTACCCTCGCCGATGAATAGCGTTCAACCCCGGTATTTGCGCCCACCCGGATCAGGCGTACTGTGAAGGTATTCGGAATTCTTCACCCCCTGTCATCACCATGTCACATTAATGTCATGGAATAAGGGCCCATCTTCAAAGGTTCCGGTCAGGACGACACCATGAATTCTTTCTCCAGCGAACAGGGCGTCAACGAACAGGGCGCCGTCGACCTCAACAGCAGCGACTTCAACAACCCGGACTACTACCTGAACCGGGAACTCAGCCTGTTGCAGTTCAACCTGCGCGTCCTTGAGCAGGCCATGGACGAGAATCATCCCTTGATGGAGCGGCTGAATTTCCTGCTGATTTTTTCCAGCAACATGGATGAGTTCTTCGAAATTCGCGTGGCCGGCCTGAAGAACAAACTGGAAACGCATACCGGCCAGCCCGGCCCCGATGGCATGCTGCCCGATGAGCTTCTCAAAGCGATCAGTGCCATTACCCACGAAGCCGTGGACCGCCAGTACCGCATCCTCAACGACGTGCTGCTTCCCGCCCTGCGAGAAGAAGGGGTGGATTTTCTTCGCCGCGAAGACTGGACCGAAGCCCAGATTGAATGGGTTAAAAAATATTTTCGCGAGCAAATTTATCCCGTGCTCACACCCATCGCGCTGGACCCGTCACACCCGTTCCCGCGCCTGGTCAACAAGAGCCTGAATTTCATTGTGCCCCTGGACGGCAAGGATGCCTTCGGGCGCTCCACGGGCCTGGCCATTGTGCCCGCTCCCCGCTCCTTGCCCCGTCTGATTCGTATTCCCGATGAAATCAGCGAGGGGGGCGACGACAACTTCGTGTTCCTGTCGTCCATGATCCATGCCCACGTATCCGACCTGTTCCCGGGCATGAAGGCCACCGGCTGCTACCAGTTCCGGGTAACCCGTAACGCCGATATGGAAGTGGACGAAGAAGTAGAAGACCTGGCCAGCGCCCTGAAAGGCCAGCTGCTATCACGTCGTTACGGGGATGAAGTGCGCCTGGAAGTGGCCGACAACTGCCCGCGCCACCTGATGCATTATCTGCTGGAACAGTTCGAACTCACCGAGGAAGACCTGTACGAAGTGAACGGCCCGGTGAATCTGGCGCGCATGTTTACCAGCGTCAATCGCCCGCGCCTGCACTACCCGCCCTTTACTCCCAAGCTGGCGCCGGCGGTGAAAAAAAATGAAACCATTTTTGATGCCATCGACCAGGGCGACATCCTGCTGCACCACCCCTACGAGTCGTTCCAGCCGGTAATCAACCTGCTGGCCGAAGCCGCGCGGGACCCGAAGGTGCTGGCCATCAAGCAGACCCTGTACCGCACCGGCACCAAGTCGGAAATTCTCGACCACCTGGAAACGGCCGCACGCAATGGCAAGGAAGTCACCGCCATCGTGGAACTGCGCGCCCGCTTCGATGAAGAGTCCAATATCGAAGGGGCCCGGCGTCTGCAGGAAGCCGGCGCCATCGTGGTGTACGGCGTGGTGGGCTACAAGACCCATGCAAAAATGCTGTTGGTGGTGCGCCGTGACGGCGACGGCATCAAACGCTATGTGCACCTGGGCACCGGCAATTACCACACCAAGACCACCAAGCTGTACACCGATTACGGCCTGATGACCTGTGAAAAAAGCATGGGCCAAGACGTGCACAAGATCTTTCAGGAACTGACCGGCATGGGCAAGGCGGCACGGCTCAAGCAGCTGAAGCATTCACCGTTCACCCTGCACCCCTCCGTCATCGAGTGGATCGAGTTTGAAACGGAACAGGCACTGGCCGGCAAACCGGCGCGCATTATTGCCAAGTTCAATTCACTGACTGAAGAAAACATCATGCAGGCCCTGTATCGGGCCAGCCAGGCGGGGGTAGAGATTGATCTGATCGTGCGCGGTATTTGTTGCCTGAAACCCGGCATCCCCGGATTGTCGGAAAACATCCGCGTACGCTCCATTATCGGCCGTTTTCTGGAGCACACCCGCATCTACCATTTCCACCATGGCGGCGACGACCTGGTGTATTGCTCCAGTGCCGACTGGATGGACCGTAACCTGTTCAACCGGGTGGAAACCTGTTTTCCGGTCAATGACCCGGTGCTCAAGGCACAGATTCTGGAACAGGGCCTGCATATCTATTTGCGCGACAACACCCGCGCCTGGGAACTGCAATCGGATGGCCGCTACCAGCGAGCCCAACCGCAAGAGGGCGAGGCCAGTTTCATCGCCCAACAGAGCCTGCTGGATACGCTGGGAGGGTAAGACGACTTCTAGCTTCTAGCTTCTAGCTTCTAGCTTCTAGCTTCTAGCTTCTAGCTTTCAAGAGGGTGCCCCGCCCGAAGCGGGCCACCCTCTTGAATAGCGGTTTTATTCTCACGCCAATACAAGCTGGTAGCCTGCCGCCTGGAAGTAGTCGTGCTCCTGCTCCAGGTCCGCCTGGGTGAGCGGGTGCTCCTCCAGCCACCCGGGCGGGAAGGTGATGGCAAGCCGTTCACCACGAGCCTGCAAGCGGATCTCCGGGACATCTTCATCGCTGCGTGCATGGTGCAAGCGCACCGCCAAACGCAACACAAGACACAGCCGCAACAATCCGATCTGCTCGTCGTCCGGCAATTCCGCCAGCGCCGCCAACGGCACCTTGCGACGGTGACCACGCACCATCAGCGCCACCATCTGCTGCTCCTGACGGGAAAAACCCGGCAGGTCGGAATTAGTAACCAGATAAGCGCCATGCTTGTGGAACTGACTGTGCGACACCGCCAGTCCCACCTCGTGGAGCAGCCCTCCCCAACGCAAGGTATCGGCAGCTTCATCGCTTTCGATTTGCCAGTCACTGGCCACCTGCTGGTAAAGCGCCAGCGCCGTGGCACACACCCGCTCCGCCTGACTGCTTTCCACATGATGGCGATTCATCAACGCCTGAATACTGCGATCACGCACATCCTCGTGGCCGAAACGGCCCAATAAATCGTACAGCAGCCCTTCACGCAGGGCCCCGCTGGACACCTCCATCTGATCAATACCCAGCTGCTCGAAAATGCCGTACAAAATAGCCAGGCCGGAGGCAAAAATGGGCTGCCGGTCTTCTCGCAGGCCTTTCAGGTCCAGCTTGTCCACGGCGCCGGCCTTGATCACCCGCTTGCGGACCTTCTTCATGCCATCCAGCGTGATACCAAACTCAGACCAGCCATTGTCCACACACACCTGGCTGATCGCCTTGATGGTGCCGGACGCCCCCACCGCCTGCTGCCAGCCAAGGCGACGGTAGTTGGCGTGAATCGACAACACTTCCTGGCGCGCTGCCGTCACCGCCCGGTCAAAGGCTTTTTCGGTAATCTCCCCGTTAGGGAAAAAGCGCTGGGCAAAGCTGACACAGCCCATATGCAGCGACTCGGTTTCCGTGGATTCAAACCGCTCCCCGATGATCAGCTCCGTGGAGCCACCACCGATATCCACCACCAGCCGCTGCCCCGCGTCATCGGCCAGGGTGTGGGCCACCCCCAGATAAATCAGGCGCGCCTCCTCCCGGCCAGCGACCACCTCAATATCGTGCCCCAGCACCGCTTCAGCACGGCGGATAAACTCCCGGGCATTGCGTGCCTGACGCAGGGTATTGGTCCCCACCACCCGCACGCTACCGCGCGGAATACCGGCTATACGCTGGGCAAACCGCCCCAGGCATTCCAGAGCTCGCTCCTGGGTATCCGCATCCAGGCGGTTTTCTCTGTCCAGCCCCGCCCCCAGTTGCACCTTCTCAGACAGCCCGTCGAGGATCTGGATTTCCCCCTGTGCCTGGCGGGCTACCACCATATGAAAACTGTTCGACCCCAAATCAATGGCAGCCAGATGTTCGCCATGCTCCATAGTCACTCCTTCCTTTGGGCCGATTCTATCCAAAAATCATGGCGTTACGATGTCATAGGCAGCAACTACAGCGATAATTAACTGCCTCGCTTGAAATTCATCACCCGCAACCTGATATTATTCCCCATCGCAGAGGCCAGTTAACAACCCTGACTGATCTCTGAAACCTTTATATCAGGAGAATTCAATGAGCGGCGAGATTATCAACGTGACCGACGCGGACTTCGAAGCCCAGGTCATCAACGCAGACGGCCCCGTGCTGGTCGACTACTGGGCCCCCTGGTGCGGCCCCTGCAAAATGGTCGCGCCGATCCTTGAGCAACTGGTTGGCGAGTACGGCGACAAGCTGACCATTGCCAAAATCAACATTGATGACAACCCGGAAACCCCCAAGAAGTACGGCGTACGTGGCATCCCCACCCTGACCGTATTCAAGAACGGTAACGTGGAAGCCACCAAAGTGGGCGCTCTGTCCAAGAGCCAGCTGACCGCATTCCTGGACAGCACCCTCTAAGAAAGCCGGCACGCCCCAACCCTCCCCCCTCAGGGGAGGGTTTTCCTGCTTGCAGCGTGTTACATGTTGCGTGTTGCATGCGGGTCCCCACAGTGATAGATTCCAGAACCAGCTTTAATAAAGCACCCCCTTTAGTTAGTCCTCGGAACCTCTGGTTACCTATTTTCCTTATGGCCCTCTTTAGGCTTGCCGGGCCAGATTCCGAATAAACCGGATTATCAAAACAACTGCAGCACCGCGGTGGTGCATCCTCTCAATTCATCCAAAGACACCAAATTAGACGCCAATGAATCTTTCTGAACTGAAGCAGAAGCCGATTGGAGAACTTCTGGACATTGCCAAGGAACTCGGCCTCGAGAACCTGGCAAGAACCCGCAAACAAGACGTTATCTTTTCCATCCTCAAGCGCGCCGCCAAGAATGGCTCCGACATTTACGGCGATGGTGTGCTGGAAATTCTGCAGGATGGTTTCGGTTTCCTTCGTTCCGCTGAAGGCTCTTACCTGGCCGGCCCGGACGACATCTACGTCTCTCCCAGCCAGATCCGTCGCTTCAACCTGCGTACCGGTGACACCATCGCCGGGAAAATCCGGCCCCCCAAGGATGGCGAGCGCTACTTCGCCATGCTCAAGGTCAACGAGATCAACTTTGACCGCCCGGAAAACGCCAAGAACAAGATCCTGTTCGAGAACCTGACCCCACTCTTCCCGACCCAGCGCCTGGTCATGGAGATCGGCAACGGTTCAACCGAGGACATCACCACTCGGGTGATCGACCTGGTAGCACCGATCGGTAAAGGGCAGCGCGGCCTCATCGTCGCCCCGCCGAAAGCCGGTAAGACCATGCTGCTGCAAAGCGTCGCCCAGTCCATCGCCCGCAACAATCCCGAAACCCACATGATCGTGCTGCTCATCGACGAGCGCCCGGAAGAAGTGACCGAAATGTCACGGACGGTGCGCGGTGAAGTGGTAGCGTCCACCTTTGACGAGCCGCCGGCCCGTCACGTTCAGGTGGCCGAGATGGTAATCGAGAAAGCCAAGCGACTGGTCGAGCACAAGCAGGACGTGGTGATTCTGCTCGATTCCATCACCCGTCTCGCCCGTGCCTACAACACCGTGCAACCCAGCTCCGGCAAGGTGCTCACCGGTGGTGTTGACGCCCACGCCCTGGAAAAGCCCAAGCGCTTCTTCGGCGCCGCGCGGAACATCGAGGAAGGCGGCAGCCTGACCATCCTCGCCACCGCTCTGGTCGACACCGGCTCCAAGATGGACGAAGTGATCTACGAAGAGTTCAAGGGCACCGGCAACATGGAACTGCATCTGGACCGCAAGGTAGCAGAGAAGCGCGTGTTCCCGGCCATGAATATCCGCAAGTCCGGCACCCGCCGCGAAGAGCGTCTGGTCAGTGAAGATGAGCTGCAGAAGATGTGGATCCTGCGCAAGGTGCTGCATCCCATGGACGAAATCGGCGCCATGGAATTCCTCATCGATCGCATGAAACAGACCAAGACCAACCTGGAATTCTTCGATTCCATGAAGCGAAAGTAAGAGACGCTTCAGGCTGCATGCTTCAGGCAACACGTAAAACCCCGCTTCGGCGGGGTTTCTTTTTTTGCCTTTTCGCTGTCAACTATCAACTGTCCACTATCAACTGATTCTTCCCTATGAAATATCGCGATCTTCGAGACTTCATTTCCCAGTTAGAGCAACTCGGCGAACTCAAGCGCATTACGGTGCCGGTGGACCCGAATCTGGAAATGACGGAAATCTGCGACCGCACCCTGCGGGCCGGCGGGCCGGCCCTGCTGTTTGAAAACCCGGTGGGGTTCGGCACCCCGGTCCTGGGTAACCTGTTCGGCACCGAACGGCGGGTGGCGCTGGGCATGGGCCGCGATTCGGTGGCGGAGCTGCGTGAGCTGGGCGAACTGCTGGCCTTTCTCAAGGAACCGGAACCGCCCAAGGGCTTCCGTGACGCCTGGGAAAAACTGCCGGTGTTTCGCAAGGTCCTGAGCATGAGCCCCAAGGTGTCCAACTCCGGCCCCTGCCAGGAAAAGGTGCTGGAAGGCGACGAGGTGGACCTGTACAAGTTGCCGATACAGACCTGCTGGCCCGATGATGCCGGGCCACTGGTGACCTGGCCGCTGGTCATCACCCGCGGACCCAACAAGGAACGCCAGAACCTGGGCATCTACCGCCAGCAACTGATTGGCCGCAACAAGCTGATCATGCGCTGGCTTAGCCACCGCGGCGGCGCTCTGGATTTCCAGGAATGGCAGCAGCAACACCCCGGCGAACCGTTCCCGGTGAGCGTGGCCCTGGGCGCGGACCCGGCCACCATTCTCGGCGCCGTCACCCCGGTGCCGGATACTCTCAGCGAATACGCTTTTGCCGGTTTGCTGCGCGGCTCCAAGACCGAGCTGGTGAAATGCATCGGCAATGACCTGCAAGTCCCCGCCAGTGCCGAATTCGTTTTGGAAGGCTACCTCTACCCGGATGACATGGCCGACGAAGGCCCCTTCGGCGACCACACCGGCTATTACAACGAGGTGGAACGCTTCCCGGTATTCACCGTGGAACGCATCACCCATCGCCGCGACCCGATTTACCACAGCACCTATACCGGTCGACCACCGGATGAGCCGGCCGTGCTAGGCGTGGCCATGAACGAAATTTTCGTGCCGATTCTGAAAAAGCAGTTTCCCGAGATCGTGGATTTTTACCTGCCCCCGGAAGGCTGCTCCTACCGCATGGCGGTGGTGACCATGAAGAAACAGTATCCTGGCCACGCCAAGCGCGTAATGATGGGCGTGTGGTCTTTCCTGCGGCAGTTCATGTACACCAAATTCGTGATTGTCTGCGACGACGATGTGAATGCCCGTGACTGGAAAGATGTGATCTGGGCCATGACCACCCGCATGGACCCGGCCCGCGATACCGTGATGATCGAAAACACCCCTATCGACTATCTGGACTTCGCTTCTCCGGTGGCCGGACTAGGCTCCAAGATGGGCATGGATGCCACCAGCAAGTGGGCCGGTGAAACCACCCGCGAATGGGGCCGCGCCATCAGCATGGACCCCGCCGTCAAAACCCGGGTCGATGAAATGTGGTCATCACTGGGTATCGATACCCCGGAATAATCCCCGGGGTGGGTGCCGCATCACATCACAGCAGTGGCGCCCAAACACAAATATGGTACGATCGTGCAAAACAAAGATAACAAGGTCGCCCATGTCCGCTTTTTCGTCACTCAACCGCCGTGCTTTCCTGAAATCCCTGGCCGCCACCGGTGCCCTGGGCTCAATGAGCCCCGCCCAGCTACTCGCCAGCACAGGTAACGCTCCCACCTGGCAAAACTGGTCCGGTAACCAGAGCGCCACCCCCCGGCAACTGGTGTACGCCACCGATGAAAGCATGGTGCGCGACACCATTCGCAACAGCACCGGCACCCTGCGCGCCTTCGGTGGCAGCCACTCTTTCAGCGGCATCGTGCCCACCGACGATACCCTGATTTCCCTGGAACCCATGGCCGGACTGCGCGGCGCTGACGGCAACGCATTCCGCTACGGCGGCGGTACCCGGCTGGCCATGGCCAGCGCCATGACCTACGAACAGGGCTACAGCTTCACCAACGAACCGGACATCAACCTGCAATCCCTGGCCGGCGCCATTGCCACCAGCACCCACGGCACCGGGCTGGGTTTGCAAAGCCTGTCCGGGCAGGTGGACTCCCTGCGCCTGGTCACCCCTGACGGTGAACCGCTTGAGTTGACTGCCGCCGATGGCGATCACTTTCTTGCCGCCTGCTGCAACGTGGGCGCCCTGGGTGTCGTCACCGAAATCGGTTTTCGCCACGACCCCGCCTATCGGCTGGAAGAGCACACCTGGACCTTGCCCCTTCGCGACGCCATGGATTTTGTGGAGAAGGAAAAAGACAACTTCCGCCACATTGAATTCTTTGCCTTCCCGCTGGGTGATCAGGCCATCGTCAAGACCATGGAGATCACCAGTGACACCCAGGACAGTCCTACCCGTGCCGACGACAACGAACTGCTGGAAATGGTCTCCAAGCTGGCCATGCAGGCCGGCTGGCTAACACCGACACTGCAGAAACTCTCCACCCTCTTTGTGGAAGACAGCCGTTATGTGGGCCCGGCCAACAAAGTCTTTGCCAACCACCGCACCGTGCGTTTCAACGAAATGGAATACACGGTACCGGCGGAACAGGGCATCGCCTGCCTGGAAGAAGTCTGTGCCGCCATTCGCCAGCATGACATCAACGTGTTCTTCCCCATTGAATTCCGTTACGTCGCGGCCGACGACAATCTGCTGTCCATGTTCCATCAGCAATCCGGTGCCAGCCTGTCGATACACCAATACTTCGAGCAGGATTACCAGCCGCTTTTCGACGTGGTAGAGCCCATCCTGCGCCGCTACGCCGGCCGGCCCCACTGGGGCAAGATTCACAATCTGGGACGCAGGGAACTGGCGGAACTGTACCCGGCCTTTGATCGTTTCCAGGCCGTGCGCAAAGAACTGGATCCACAGGGGCGGATGCTGAATCCGCATCTGAAACGCCTGTTTTTATAGGGTGGGAGTCGACCGTGCCGGGGAGGCATCCCGAGCCTTTGCGGCAGACACACGCTTGATCGGTTATTGCTTATGAAACGACGTCATTTTCTCTTCGGCGCAGGCGCGCTTGCCGTGGGTGGCTGGTGGCTGCGACCGGACAATCGTGGTGCAGCCCATAGTGCTTACTTCCAGTCGCTGAACGACACCCTGAAACAACACGGCCCCGGTCGGCCGCTGATGCTCATTGACCGTCAGCGACTGATTGGCAACTGCCGGACCCTGGTTCAGATGCTGCCCAGCCACTGCCAGCTGCGCATCGTGGCAAAATCCCTGCCCAGCGTACCGCTGATTCAGGAAGTCATGACACACACCGGCAGCCAACGGGTGATGGTCTTTCACCAACCGTTCATGAATGCCCTGGTCGATGCCGAGCCCGGGGCGGATCTGCTGCTGGGCAAACCCATGCCCATCCAGGCGGCCCGCCGTTTCTATACCGAGCTGGGCGATACCCACCCTTTCAAACCGGATCAACAACTGCAGTGGCTGATTGATTCACCCGCTCGCCTTGAGCAATACCTGGCCCTGGCCCGCGAGCAAAACCAGCAACTCAACATCAATATCGAAATTGATGTGGGCCTGCACCGGGGCGGGCTCACCGACCCACAACAACTGGACGCCATGATCGCGCTGATCGAGGCCCATCCCGAACAACTACGGTTCAGTGGCTTCATGGGCTACGACGCTCACGTGGGGAAATTGCCCGCTTTTATCCAGAGCGCAGAAGAGGGCCACCGGGAAACCGAAGCCATCTACCAGCGCTATATCGACAAGCTGTATCAACTGAACCCTGCCTACCAGCAACAGACATTGTGCTTTAACGGCGCCGGCAGCCCCACAGTGGCACTCTACGACAACACCGCCGTGGTCAACGAACTCAGTGCCGGCTCCTGCCTGGTCAAGGCCAGCGACTTCGACCTGCCACTATTGAAAGACTTCCAGCCCGCCGCCTTTATTGCCGCCCCGGTACTCAAGCAACTGGATGGCCTCGCCCTGCCCGGCCCGTTACCGCTGGGCGAACTCTGGCAAGGCTGGGACAGCAACCGCCGACGCACCTACTTTATCTACGGCGGCTACTGGAAGGCCGAGCCGGTTTCCCCGCCGGGAATTCAGGCCAACCCGGTGTACGGTGTGAGCACCAACCAGATGATGTACAACGGCAGTCCGGACACCGCTCTACAGGTCGACGACCAATTGTTCTTCCGCCCCACGCAAAGCGAATTCGTGTTGCTGCAATTCGGCGACCTGGCAGTGTGGGATAACCGCGCCCTTGCCGACTGGTGGCCACCGCTCTCCCAGGGTAACGGGGCCTGATGAGCTGGCCCCTGCTCACCCGGTTTCCGCATCTCGCCAACCTTGCCCCCGTTGCGCTGTGCGATCTGCCCACTCCGGTGGAGCCGCTTCCCGAACAAAGCCCCCTGTGCTGGGTCAAGCGCGATGACATCAGCGCCCACCCTTACGGCGGCAACAAACTGCGCAAACTGGAGTGGGTGCTGGGCGAGCTTCGCCAACGGTCCATAAAACGCGTCGTCACCCTGGGGGCCACCGGAACCAACGCCGGACTGGCCACCGCACTACTCTGTGAGCAGGAACAACTGGGCTGTGACATTTTCACTTTTCCCCAGCCCGATTCCCCCGTGGTCCACCAGAACCGCCAGCGCATGCAACAGGCCGGCGCCCAGCTGCACGACCGCAACAGCCTGCTACGGGCCGCCCTGGGCTGGTACCTGCACCCGGGACGACTTCGCCGCGACCACTACTTCCTCTATGCCGGCTGCTCCAACCCGGTGGCCACCCTTGGCTATGCCAACGCCATGCTGGAACTCAAACAGCAAATCAACGACAGCCTCTGCCCGACCCCCGCTGACATTGTGGTCGCCGCCGGCTCCGGTGCCACCGTCGCCGGGCTGCTGGTGGGCAACCAGCTCAGCGGCCTGAATGCCCGCATCCATGCCGTGCAGGTAGCCCAGGACCATCTCGGCCCGTTCTCGGTATGCAATGCCCGACTGGTCATTCGCATGGCCCGGCAATGCTGGCAACAACTGGGGCTACCCTGGGAACAATTCGATACCGGTTTCCTGCAATGGCATGACGACTACCTGGGCACCGGTTATGGCCACCCCACTGCCGCCAGCACCCAGGCCGTGAATGCTGCCTCTCGCAGTGGCCTCCGCCTGGAAAATACCTATACCGGCAAAGCATTCGCAGCGTTTCTCGCGCTGGAAAAACACGCTGCGCAACCCTGCCTTTTCTGGCACACCTTCAATAGCCACTGCCGCTAACCCCCTCACCGCCCCTCACCTCATTTGTCGCCCCACGCCCTTCCTCTCTTCTGAACCTGTGAGCCAGCTCGCAAAACGCAGCGTTATGCAGGGGCTTTAACTGAGCTTTTACAAACACCAGGAACGACCAGCCCCCATCGCCCCACTAATTCCCTGAGACATCAACCAAGGAGGATGACTCATGAAAAAATTGATTCTTGCATCTGTACTGCTGGGCGCCACCGCCACCGTGAGCGCCGGCGACACCATCACCACCGACAGCGCCGCTATCACTCAGGGCATCAAGGAAGGCACTGAAGTACGCATGGACGGTGAAGTGGTTCAAGCACTGGGAGATGAGCGTTATTTGCTTCGTGATCGCAAAGGGCAATTCGAAGTCGAACTCGACGATGACCTGACGGCAGACCGCCCGCTGAAAGCCGGCACCCAACTTTCCTTTACCGGTGAAGTGGACCACGACGACGGCCGCAGCGTGGTGGATGTGAAGAAGGTGCACTCAGTGAAGGGCACCACCACCAACAGCCCGAGCGCGACGATCAGCAACTGATGCGCTGATCCCCTGCTCCGACCTTGTTGACGGCGGCCTCCGGGCCGCCGTTTTTCGTTCCCCCTCCCCGCGACCTGCCGCCTTGCTCCCTCACCGCCTCCCCCGTCCTTGACCCATGGAACTGACCAGCGGGTATTTATTGCCATTCTCTGCACATTGACCGTTACATTGAGCACTGATACATTCGATAAAACTTGACGTTGTCTAGATGCAACGTTGCCATGTTTCAGGAGCCAACATGACCCCCACCACCGTCAACAGCCAGGGCGTTTCACTCCAGGCCTATACCCTCGGCAACCCCAAAAAGGCGCCCGTGGTGCTGGTGCACGGCTACCCGGACAACCACAGCGTGTGGCAACCGGTGGCTCAGCAGCTGGCCAAGCACTACTTTGTGATCCTCTATGATGTGCGTGGCGCAGGCGCCTCCCAGGCCCCCCGGGCACAAGCGGACTACCGCATGAAGCTGCTGTCCGCTGACCTGCTCGCGGTGGTAGATACCCTGATCCCCGGCCGTGGGTTTCATCTGGCTGGCCATGACTGGGGCTCCATTCAAAGCTGGGAATCGGTCACCAGCGAGCCGCTGAAATCGCGCATTCTGTCCTACACCACGATTTCCGGACCCTGCCTGGACCACATGGGCCACTGGATGCGCGAGCGCACCCTGAACCTGTCCGCCTCCGCCAAGGCGAAAGTCTTCAAGCAGGTACTCAGCTCCTGGTATATCGGCTTCTTTCATCTTCCCGTGCTCGCTCCCAGCGCCTGGCAGGGCGGCCTCGACAAACTCTGGCCGCAGTACCTGAAGCACCGTGAAAATGTCGCCGAACCCGACGCCAACCCCACGCAGGGCAAAGACGGCAAATTCGGTGTGCAGCTCTATCGGGCCAATTTCCGCAACAAGCTGATCAACCCGGAAAAACGCTACGCCAATTGCCCGGTTCAATTGATCGTGCCCACCCGCGACAACTATGTGGGCACACAGTTATTTGAGGACCTGCATCTCTGGGCAGATCAACTCTACCGCCGCGACATCAACGCCAACCACTGGGTGCCCCTCAGCCACCCGGAACGCATTGCCGACTGGATCCACGAATTCGTCAGCGGCGTTGAGAAAGGCACCATGAGCGGCGCCCTGCAGCATGCCCGCGTGCGGCCAGCCCGCAGTGCCCTCCCGCTGAATGGAAAAACGGCGGTGATCACCGGCGCCGGTTCCGGAATCGGCCGCGCCACCGCGCTGCGCTTCGCTGCCGAAGGCGCGGACCTGGTTTGTGTGGATATTGATGAAGACAGCGCCGCAGACACTGCTGCCCAGGCGCGGGAGCTGGGCGCCGTTGCCTGGTCTCGCAATGTCGACGTGGGCTCGGCCCAGGCCATGCAACGACTGGCCAATTGGGTGAGCAAAGAAATCGGCGGCGCGGACGTCGTCATCAATAACGCCGGCATTGGTATGGCCGGCGGGGTGCTGGATACCAGCGTCAAGGAATGGGATCGCCTGCTGAAAGTGAACCTGTGGGGCGTCATTCACGGCTCGCGTCTGTTCGCCCAACAGATGATCGACGGCCATCGCCACGGCCACATTATTAACGTGGCGTCCGCCGCTGCCTTTGCCCCCAATCGCAAACTGGCCGCCTACTCCACCAGCAAGGCTGCCGTGCACATGCTGAGCGAATGCCTGCGCGCCGAACTGGCTGAACACGATATCGGCGTCACCGCCATCTGCCCCGGCTTTGTCGCCACCGGCATCGCCACGGCCACGGTTTACGCCGGCGCCAGTGAAGAAGAACAGGCCCAGAAGCGCGCCAAAGCCGATGCGCTGTATAAACGCCGTAATTTCTCCCCGGACGATGTGGCCGAGGCCATTCTCAAGGCAGTTCTGCATAACCCGGCGCTGTCTCTGGTTGGTGCCGAAGCCTGGAGCACCCGCTTGCTCAGCCGGTTCGCCCCCGCCCTGTCACGACGCGTTGCCCGCATCGACCTAACCCCCTGACGGAGACCGGACACCATGAATAACCCTGTTCGCCACCAACTCAAAGCCCGCCGGGTGCAATTTGATTTTGACGAAACACCGCTGCACTGGCTGCGCGATGATCCGTTCTCTACCCATATCATCAATGGTATTCACTTGCTGCTGCCGGAAGGTGAGCTGTGGTTCTGCCGGGTCTATAACCAGGCGCTTCCCCTGATTAAAGACGAGCAACTGCGCGCCGATGTGGAAGGGTTTATTCGTCAGGAAGCCGTACATTCCCGCGCCCACAGCAAAGCCCAGATGTATCTGGAACGTCACGGACTGAGCGTGGAGCCCTTCCTGAACAAAGTGGAATGGTTGTTCGGGACCGCCCTTGCCGATGCGCCTTTCGGCTTAACCTTGCTACAGCGCAAGCCCCTGAAAAAACACTGGCTGGTATTGCGTGTCGGCGTTATCGCTGCCATCGAACACTTCACCGGAGTACTTGGGCAATGGGCCATGGACAATGAAAGCTGGGAGCAGAACGGCGACGCGACCATGGTCGACCTGTTCAAATGGCATCTGGCCGAGGAAGTGGAACACCGCACCGTGGCCTACGATCTGTTCGAGCACCTGTGTAAAACCCAGCTGGGTTTTTACGTCAGCCGCCAGGCGCTAATGGCCATTATTTTCCCCCTATTCATTTACTTTATTGCCGAAGGTGGGCGCAGCCTGGCCCGACAGGATTCCGACAAGACCGCACGCCAGCTAGGGCGCAAACTCATCCCGCAACTGTTGATTCAGCTACAGCAGGTCGGCCAGCAAACCCACAACGTGCCCACCTTCGGCTTTCTGCTCAACGCTACCCTGCGCTGGGTCTCGCCACGCTTTCATCCCATCCATGAAGGCAACACGGAACAGGCGCTGGCGTATCTGGCACGCTCACCGGCGGCGCAGGCGGCGTCGAGACACTGAAGCCGTTCAGCGAAACAACCACCGAAAGCCCAGCCCGGACTTGAGCCGGGCCGGGCCGCAATGACAAGAATCAGAAGCGCGGTAGAGGCGAATGACGAAAGGCCTTTCGCTCCCGTCACTCGCTTCTCGCCGGTTAGCCTCTACATCGGCACCTTGTTAAACCAGGGCGCCGCCTCTTCCAGCTGCGCGGCCAGCGCCAGCAGTTTGCCTTCATCGCCGTGACCACCGACAAACTGGGAGCCCAGTGGCAGGCCCGTACTGCCAGGCGAAGAGTCGCACCAATGCAAGGGCACGGACATGGCCGGCACCCCGGTCACGTTGGCGAACTGGGTGAAGGGCATATATTTGAAATTCTCCATGGCCATCTGCTCGATCATGCCGGTTTTCATCAACAGCTTTTCCCCTCCCACCTTGAGCAACATTTTCAGTGCGGTCTGCTGCCACGGCGGCGTCGCCATGGCACCGATACCCGCAGGGGGCATGGCCAGGGTGGGGGTCAGCCAGAAATCGTACTGCTCCAGGAAGGTATCCATGGCGATCATGTACTGCTGCCAGCGGGTCTGGCATTTCACGTATTCATGGGCCGGGGTGGCGCGACCAAAAGCGGCAATGGCCAGGGTGTCCAACTCGAAGCCCTCATCACCGCAACCGGTAATGGCCTTCACCTCATCCACTTCGGCTGCACACTGACCAAACCAGACCGACAGCCAGTCCATGCACATCTGTTTGGCGTCCATCTGCGGCTCGGCATCCACCACTTCGTGGCCCAGGTCCCGCAATAACGACACGGTTTTCTCCACCGCCCGGATCGCTTCCGGATCCACATCGGTACCCAGCGGCGAGCGGGTGGAAAAGCCGATGCGTAATTTGCCCGGCCGGCTGGCCGCCGACAACGCGTAAGCCTGCTTTGGCGGGGCAATTTGAAACAGGCTACCGCGCTCGTCGCCCTGGGCAATATCCAGCAGCAATGCACTGTCACGGACGCTACGGGTCAGCACATGATTGACCGCTATCCCGTGCATGGCCTCAGTGAATTCCGGCCCCCAGGGGGTGCGGCCACGGCCCGGCTTGAGGCCGAACAGGCCACAACAGGCAGCGGGTATCCGAATGCTGCCGCCGCCATCGTTGGCGCCGGCCACCGGCACCACGCCCGCAGCGACCATGGCTGCCGAGCCTCCGGAAGAGCCACCGGGAGTATGGTCCGGGTTCCAGGGGTTGCGCGCCGGCCCGAACGAATCCGGCTCGGTAATCCCCTTGGCGCCAAACTCCGGGGTATTAGTGCGACCGAACGGAACCAGTCCACCCTGCTTCCAGCGTGCCACCAGGGTGGAGTCTCGTTGTGCATGGACACCACTGGCCTTGCGCGCCTTATTGCCCTGATAGTTGGGCGCACCGCCGATTTCCTGGAACAGATCCTTTACCAGCATGGGCACACCCGCCAGCGGTCCACTCAGAGGCCCCGCGGCCTGCTTTCGGGCCATGTCATACAACGGGATGATCAAACCATTCAATTGCGGATTCACCGCGTCGGCACGGGCAATCGCCAGTTCCAGCAGCTCCGCCGCGGTGACCTCCCCCCGCGCCACCAGATCGGCAAGGCCAATGGCATCAAACTGACGGTATTCTTCAAACTTCATTGTGCTCTCCCTTTTGCTCTCCCGAAGCGCTGGCGATGACCTGCTGCCAGACGATAAAGCCATACTGTGGCATAGTCTGCCCAGCCAAGTGTGCCAAACCGTTGCACGCAACACTTGTGAGAATACGTTAGCGATCCGCGAGGGAGCCGAAATGAAAGCGATTGGATTCAATCAACCCAGAGCTATCGAGGATGTTCACGCCCTGGAGGATATCCAGCTGGACCTGCCCTCTCCCGGCCCGCGGGATCTGCTGGTCGCCGTGCAGGCGGTCTCCGTCAATCCGATTGACACCAAACTGCGCCAGCGCCCCCTGGAGCAACCCGGTTACCGGGTGCTGGGGTTTGATGCTGCCGGCGTGGTGGAAGCGGTGGGTGCGGAAGTGGAAAACTTCAAAGCCGGCGACCGGGTCTGGTACGCCGGCGCCGTGCAACGTCAGGGCAGCAACGCACAACACCAGTGCGTTGACGAGCGTCTGGTCGCCAGAAAGCCGGACAGCCTGGGCATGCAGGAAGCCGCCGCCCTGCCGCTCACCGCGCTCACTGCGTGGGAAGCCCTGGAAGATCAGCTGGGTTTTCAACCCGGCCAATGCGAAGGAAAAAATGTGCTGGTGATCGGCGGTGCCGGTGGCGTGGGTTCCATCGCCATCCAACTGGCGGCCCACCACTTCGGCCTCAAGGTCATTACCACCGCGGGCCGGGAAACCTCTGCCAACTGGTGCCAAAGCCTGGGTGCCCATCACATTGTGGACTACCGCAAACCATTGCTACCGCAGCTGGAGGCCATTGGCTGCCCACAGATCGATGGCATCTTTATCACCCAGAACCTGGACGACTACTGGGCCACAGCCTGCCAGGCCGTGGCCCCGTTCGGCGGCATCTGCGCCATTGTCGATGCTCGCGCTCCGCTGGATCTGAACCCCCTGAAGGCCAAGAGCGCCCGCTTCAGCTGGGAATTCATGTTCACCCGCGCCATGTTCGCCACGGACATGCAACGCCAGGGCGACATCCTCACCCAACTCAGCGCGCTGGTGGACCAGGGCAAAATCCAGAGCACCGTCAGTGAGGGGCTCGGCACCATCAATGCCGCCAATCTGAAAGAAGCCCACCGGCGGCTGGAGAGCGGGCAAACGATTGGCAAGTTGGTGTTGGCGGGGTGGGAGTGAAAGGCAATTAATAGTTAATAATGAATAATTAATAGTTCGTGAGATCGGTTTTGGGTATTTCAAACGCAAGAGGCCGCGCCCATCCTCCGGGCGCGGCCTCTTGCGTGTAACGACATCGCGTGACGCATAATCGCGTAGCTATTAATTATTCATTATTAACTATTAATTCATGTCCCCACCACTCCCCCATCATCCCTGCTAATCACCACCGTGGTGGAGCGCGGGCGGGTGGTGCCATCGCTGGCCGGGTAGCTGATTTTTGGGTGCTGGATGTTGACCCACAGGGTGCGCTGGTCCGGGGTGAAGGTGATGCCGGTGATTTCGCAGCCACGGGGCCCTACCAGAAAACGGCGTACTTGCCGGCTTTGCGGGTCGGCACAGAGTAGCTGGTTGCAGCCCATGTTTTTCATCAGCGGATCCCGATCGTCGTAGTCGGTTTCGATCCACAGCCGCCCGCTTGCGTCAAAGGCCAGCCCGTCCGGCGATGAGAAGAGATCGCCGTCGATGGTGCCGGTCAGGTGGTCGGGAAATGGCTGGCCGTTTTCATCCCTGCTGCCCTGCGCTTCGCCGGCGAGCAGAAACAGATCCCAGGTGAACCGGGTGGCGGTGGGGTCCGCGTTCTGTTCGCGCCAGCGAATGATCTGGCCGTGGTGATTGTCGTGGCGAGGGTTGGCGGCGTTGATGGGGTGGGCGTGGCCACGCTTGTGGTTGTTGGTAAGAGTCGCGTAAACCTCACGGCTGTTCGGGTCCACGGCCACCCACTCCGGGCGGTCCATAGTCGTCGCTCCCAGCCGGTCGGCGGCGGCGCGGGCGTTGACCAGTACCTCACCCTGATCAGCAAAGCCGTTAGCTTCTGTCAGCCCGTTTTCACCGTGCACCAGCGGCAGCCACACACCACTGCCATCGCCATCGAAACGCGCCACATACAAGGTACCCGTGTCGAGAAGGTGACGGTTGTGCTCCCGGTCGCCCTCGATATGGCGGCCTTCCGGCACGAACTTGTAGAGGTATTCGCCACGGGAATCATCGCCGGAGTAAAACGCCAGGCGGCCATCCTCACCCAGTGAGGCGGTGCAGCATTCGCGGCAGAAACGGCCAAAGGCGGTGCGCTTGATCGGGGTGGATTCCGGGTCGAAAGGGTCGATTTCCACCACCCAGCCATAGCGATGGGGCTCTTGCAGATAACCGCCGAACGCTTGCGTTTCATCAAAGGTGGCATCGAAGCGCGGCTCCGCCGTATTCCAGGCATATTTGTCCGCCCGTTCGCCCTCGCCAATACCGTAACGGCGGTGGGACACCCGTTGATCCTCGCTGTCCCGGTTGACGAAATAGTCATGCCAGTTTTCTTCGCAGGCCAGATAGGTGCCCCAGGGTGTAACGCCCATGGAACAGTTGTTGAGGGTGCCGATCACGGTCTTGCCATCCGGGTCGGCCACGGTTTTCATCAGCCCATGGCCGGCCAGCGGGCCGCGGATTTCCATCTCGGTGAGGCCTGAAATGCGTCGATTCCAGCGCGACGGCATCACCCGCTGCCACTGCCCGGCCTCATCCTTCTCGATCTCGATCACACTGACGCCATGGGCGGCCTGCTCCTTGCGCACCTGGGCCAGGGGCCGTTTAGCATCGACGTCCTCGAAGCCGTCCCGGTGCAGGGTGGGGTTCACATACTCGTGATTGACCACCAGCAGGCCGTGACGGTTGGGGTTGTCCGGGAACGGAAAGAAATGCATGCCATCGTTGTTCTGGCCGGCCTGCATAAGCTGCTCGCGCCAGTCATTCCCGGCGTCCGTCCGCCAGGCCGGTGCCTGCGCCAGCACCGCATCCCCCCAGGAGAAAAATGGCCTGGCGGTATAGCCCGGCGGCACCCGCACGGTGTCGAAATCCGTGGCCGTCTGGATGGGTACCCCCTTGAAGCCCGGCGCGGTTTTGCCGGTGTCGGACGAACAGGCCGCCAGAGTCCCGCCCATGAAGCCGGTGGCGGCCAGCCCCAGCGTGCCTTTCAGAACGCCCCGCCGGCGCAGGCAAATCACGTCATTCAGCGACGGATTACCGGACGGGTTCACCGACACATCCCCCTGGGCTTCCAGTGCTTCGTGAAAATCATCGTGTTGTTGGCGCAGTGTTTTCATGGTTGTTCCTGATGTAGATGCCGCACGCTTTTCGGCTGCTCATTGTTTGCCCTGTTGCGTGAAGCCTGCTGCGTGCCAGTGTTCGCTATCAACGCAGCTTGTAATGAAAGGTGTTACGCACGCCGGTTACCGCTACCGCCTTGCCATCAATCTTGTGCGGGCTGTAACGAAACTGCCGTGCCGCCGCCAGCGAGGGTTTCTCGAACAAGGGGTGGCAGTCCCCTTTCACCACCGCCAGCTCTTCCACCTTGCCCGCCTTGTTGACTGTGTAAGTCACGGTGCAATCGCCTTCTACATCGCGCATCAGGGCCCGGCGTGGATAATCCGGTGGCGCCTTGCTTAATGGCCGGTAGCTGCTCTGCAGATCACTGGCCGCCACCTGCTCCGGCACAAAGGCCGGGCGCGCGGGTTCCGCCGCCGCTGTCTCGGCCACTTTTTGTTGTGGCTGTGGCGGTGTTTCCGGCTCCGACACCGGTTCCGGTTCCGGTTCGGGCTCAGGGTCGGGTTCAGGCTTTGGTTTCGGCTCGGGCCGCTCCCAGGCCACATCCGCCTTTTTCGGTTTCGGATCGGGTTTTGGTTCGGGCTTCGGTTTCGGTTTTTCCACCACCGGTTCCGGTGCAGGCGCGGGCGGCACCTTCTCGGGCGGCGGCGGCAGGGTGATCAGCCGGGTTTCCAGGGTCTGGATCTGCGGGGGTGGCGGCGGTGTCGACATCCGGTTGCCCAACAGAAACAACGCCAGCAAACCGTGCAGCAGGACACTGAGGCCCACCGCCAGCCAGCGCTGACGGCGCTGCACCGACACATCATCCGGCAAATGATAAACAGCAGCGGTCATTGTGGCGCCTCGGTAATCAGCCCGAGCTGGGTCACCCCCGCCTTTTGCAGGGCCGCCATGCCCGCCACCACCATGCTGTACACCGCATCTTCATCGGCACGGATATACACCTGCACGCGCTCTTCGCTGGTCACGATGGCACCAACCTGATCGACCATGGCATCCACGTCAGCGGCGTTGCCGGTCTCGCCACGGATATCCAGGTCGTCGCCCAGATTCCAGTAGAAGCTGCCATCGTTCTTGACCGACAGGGTGAGAATTTTCTGCTCCTGGTCCTGGGGCAGCGCTTCCGCTTCCACCTTGGGCAGTTCGATCGTCACGCCCTGGGTGAGCATGGGCGCGGTGACCATGAAGATCACCAGCAACACCAGCATCACGTCGATGTAGGGCACCACATTCATTTCGGCCTTTTGCGGATGCTTGTGAGCTGGGGGCTTCATGACGCTTTCCTCTGCCCCGCTCCCTCTTCCTGTGGCCTGCCGTTACGCTTGCCGTACAGAAGCCGGTGCAGGCGTTGCTGCAGTTCCGTACCGAAAGCGTAGCTGCTGGCGATCAACCGCTGGCCGCGAGCGGACAGGCGGTTGTAGGCGATAACAGCGGGGATGGCGGCGAACAGGCCGATGGCGGTGGCGATCAGAGCCTCAGCGATGCCCGGAGCCACCGTGGACAGGGTGGCCTGCTGCACCTGGGACAAACCGATAAAGGAATTCATGATCCCCCAGACGGTGCCGAACAAACCGATGTAGGGGCTCACCGACCCCACCGTGGCGAGGAAGGAAAGCCCCGCTTCCAGGTCCGCTTCCTGCTCCGAGATCACCCCCTGCATGACCCGCTCCACCCCTTCCTGCACCGAGGCCGGGCTGGCGTCCCAGTCGCCGTGCAGCAACTGGTATTCGGCATAACCGGCATTGAACAGGGTTTGCAGGGCGGCCTGGCGATGGCCGGGCACGGGCAGTTGCGCCAGGGAGTCCAGATTGTCTTCACCACGGAACGTGGCCAGGAACTGTTTCTGGTGCTTTTCCCCCCGGCGCATGGCCAGATGGCGCAGCACTATCAAGCACCAGCTGCCCACCGACGCCAGTATCAGCACCAGCATGACCGCCTGGACCACCAGACTGGCGTCGCTGACCAGCCCCCAGATCGTCATGTCGTTCATTGTTGAATGCATATCGAATACCTGTATCAAACTGCCATGTCAGAAAAATGTCATGCTTGCGCGATCGGACCTCTGACGTCGGAGCTCCGACGCTTAGAGGCCTAACGCCTCTTGCACCGCGCCCCACGGCACGTACTTGTAGTTCTGGTTGCCTTCGGGCATGCGCTTGCGGCCGTCCTGCACCACCAGCAACCCCTCTGCATAGGCACCACCGAGATTGGCAGCACTCACTTCCAGGCCATCGGTTTCCGAAGCGCCATCAATGCCGCGCTGCGCGTTGAGGCCGATACGGAAAGCGCCCCGCACCGTGTAGGGCGGTGTGGCGTCGGTGACCACATAGGAATTGTTGCCCTGGCTGGAAATCACCAGATAGCTCCGCTCACCGCGACGCCAGATCGCAATACCTTCGATATCCGCTTCGATCAACGGCGCTTCCACCGTGATGACTTCCGTCAGTGTGGTGTCCTCGGCAGGGTTCAGGGGCAAGGCCCACACCGCCGCGTTTTCCTCGCCCACGAACAAGCGCCCGGCGGCATCGTCAGCCACACAGCCTTCCGGCTGGCTGTCCACCTTGAAGCGGCGTACCTCTTCGGCCTGCATCTCGCCCTGCGGGGCACTCAGGCGGTACTGGATGAAGGTGCCGTCCTTGTCGTTGGCAATGGCATAAATTTCCTCTCCCTGCTTCGCCATGCAGAAACCGTAGATTTCCGTCATCGGCGTGGCACTATCGCCAAGATCGGTGAGCTCGCCGCTGTCACGGTCAATGGCGAAATACTGGATGCTATTGCGATCCCGGTTCGAGGCCGCTGCCAGATCCACCGTGCGCTCGCCCAGGGCAAAACCGCTGCGCACATCCACATTGTTCATGCGGCCCGCTGGCAGGTATTGCACCTGTTTTCCGGTCAGGTCATAGCTGCCCAGACCGCCCTGCTTGTCGGTGCCCAGTACCCGGCTCTTGCCGGGATCTTGCGGGTGAACCCAGATGGCCGGGTCATCGGCGGCATCGCCCAGGCTGGGCACCGGATCGGTTTGGACCGCGGCCGACAACTGCGGCAACACGGCAGGGGCATCCAGGCTGTCCGGCTGCCAGTCCAGCGTGGCCCGGGACAAACCGGCATCGTCACGGATCAACAATTCCAGCGTGTCACCCTGGCGACGCACATCCAGCCGCTCCGGTTCGTCCAGCGCCGCCAGAGACAGCGGTGACTGCGCCTGCCAGCCCGACTCGCGGTACGAATAGCGATGCAGACGGGCGGCTTTCGGATCCAGCGCCAGCACAGCGCTGCCCGGCAACAACGCCATGGCGGCGGCTGCGCCCTCAATGTCCCCGAAGGGCGCCTTGATACTGACCGGTTCGCGGCTGAGGTCCGCTTCCGGGTGCGCCGGGTAGGCCCACAGCCCGACGCTTTCCTCGTTCACATAGAGACGCTCAACGCCATCGTCCACCTGACAATATTCACTTTGCGGCGGCAGGCTCAGGTTGCGAACCTTGTTGGGCGTCTTGAGAATCCGGCCATTTTCGGCCACCAGCCATTGCTCACCCAGACCTTCCTCGCCCACCACGAACAAGAAGTCATTGTGGCGGGCATCGCGGTGCAGACAGAGCCCGTCTATCTTGAAATCAGGCTGCGGCAGATGGCGCTTTTCCCAATTAAGGTTGTCGCCGTTCAGGCGAGCCAGCAGGGCCTGTTGACGATTTTCATCCACCAGCGCCACCAGCAGCCCCTGCTCGTCACTGCGATGATCCAGCGCACCGAACCCGCCGGGCAGGTGCGCCAGCGTCTTGCCGTTATCGTCCAGCAGGAACAGCCCGTTCATTTCATCGCTAACCAGCATTTCGGCGGTGGGCAGGAACGACAGGGATGGCAACCACTGGGCCGCCTCCGCGGTGATGTTTTCCTCCAGCGTCACAGGTTCGATCAGCACATCGCTTTGCGCGTGGTTTTTCTTCTGGGCGGATTGTTCCGCCTTATCGCCGCAGCCCGACAGGGGCAACACGGCCAGCATCAACAAGGCGGCACAGCAAACATGCGGCTTGAGCATCGACATAGAAAACTCTCTCAAAACAAGGTTAAAAAACGCCCCTTCCCGCCCTTCTCGTGTGCGGGAAGAGGTGCCTGAAAATTCGCTATCCGATCAGAGTCCGGTCCAGGTCAGGCCCAGCTTGTAGGTCGGGCCATACTCTTCGTATTGCGCGTTGAACCGCTCTTTGCCGATGTAGGCGTAGTAGACCTCGTCGGTGAGGTTGAGGGCCTCGACGTTCACTTGCAGCTGGTCGGTCATGTAGTACCTGGCGCTGAAGTCCAGATACAGGGAGTCATCGACGTAGCGATCTTCCTGCGGCGCATCCAGCGAGCTGATCTCTTCCAGGTAACCGGATTTGTAGTTCCCCGCCAGGCGCAGGCTGACACGCTCGTTCTCCCAGCCGACAGTCAGATTAGCCACCGTCTCGGAGTGCAATGGCAGCTCGATGTCGCGGCTCAGGTAGTTGCCACCGTCATAGCCGTCGACCTTGGCTTCGGAGTCACTCAGGGTCAGGTTGGCGCCGGTGAGGAAGTGCCCAAACTTGCGGGAGAAAGCCAGTTCCAGACCATAGATGCTGGCCTCGTCGCCATTGGCAAAGGTGGCAGCTTCGTCATAGGCGGCCCAGTCTCCGGTGCCGGACAGGTCGGTAGCATAGGTGTAGTTCTTGATGTCCTTGTAGAACACATAGGCGGACATCAGGCCGACACGGCCCACATAACGCTCGATGCCCAGATCCAGGTTGCTGGATTTCAACGGGTCCAGTTCCGGGTTGCCAAACTCCGCCTTCAGGTCGCCGCCATCGTCTTCAAGATAGACATAGGGCGCCAGTTGCTCGAAGGAAGGCCGCACCACACTTTGGGTGAACGCCGCACGCACCAGGGTATCGCTGTCCAGCCGGTAGTTGGCGTGCAGCCCGGGCAGCACATGGTCGTCCTGCTTGTCGCTGCGGTTGGGGCTCCACTCGCCGCTGGCATCGTCGTAGCGCACCCCGTCGGCCTCGAAGGACGTGCCTTCGTAGCGCAAACCTGCCAACAGGTGCCAGTCGCCGATATCGATACTGTTCATCACGTAAAGCGCATTCACGTCCTCGCGCATTTCAAAATCTTCCAGGCGGGAATCGACCTCGTTGCGTTCGCCGTTGAGGCCTGCCAGGGCTCCCCGGATCGCACTGTTGCTGGCGCCGGGGCCGAACGGCGCCAGGCCGTAATCCACTTCGGTCTGGTAATCTTCCAGGCTGGTGCTGGCCAGATCCCCGGTATCGAACTCCACCACCTCCACATCATTGTCTTTCTCGCGGCGGCTCAGCTTGGTACCGAACTTGAGTTGTGACGGATGACCGGACAGAACGTAGTCACGAGCGAAGTCGAGCTTGAGATTGACCTCGGTATCCGTGGTCAGTTGATCTTCGCGCTTCAGCTCGTCCATTTCGTAGGAGCTGGCATCGTAGTACGCCGCCTCCATGGCCGGGATCGGCTTGCGGGTGTCGTGGAAGGCGCCATTGAAAGGGCCACCGACGAACAGGGCTTCCACCTCGTTGGGCGTATCCTGAAAGGCATGGCTGTAGCCGATCTGGCCGTTGAGGGTCCAGGTCTCCAGCAGTTTTTCGCCACCCAGTACCACGGAGTGAATTTCCTGGGTTTCGGTGCGGTTCTTGAATTCCAGTTCCGCCTCGCCCATGCCGTCTTCGCCCACACCGACAACCGGGTCGAAGGCGACCAGGGAATTGTTGCCGTTTTCCGTGTCTTCGAAGCTGGAATAAAGCGTCCGCAGATAGAAGGAGGTCATGTCATCCGGCTTGAAGTCGAAGTTCAGGCCCAGCGCCTGACGCTTGCGGTTCAGCTCTGCCTTGCGCATCAGCACTTCTTCCAGAGTGCCGGCGCGGATGTCGTCCCAGCCGCCATCGGTTTCCACATTGTCGGAACCGAAATCCCGATCTTCCCAGCTGGCCGCCAGCGCCACGCCAAAGTTGTCAGTGCCGTCACCCAGGCTGAATTTTCGTGACAGGGCCCCGGATAGTTTCGGACTGATCTCTCCGGTGTTGTCGTCATGGCTACCACTGGCTGAGAAAGTATTGAACGGGCCGTCATGATCGAACGCGGACAGGCTGCGCACTTCGATGGTGCCGCCCAGGGAATTGGCATCCATGTCCGGGGTCAGGGTCTTAACCACCGACATGGACTGGATCAGTTCGGACGGCAGCACATCCATGGCCACGGCGCGAGTGTCCCCTTCCGGAGACGGCAGCAGGGAGCCGTTGATGGACACCGCGTTCAGACCGGCGCCCAGGCCACGCACGGTGACATAACGCCCTTCCCCCTGATCCCGCTCGACGGTCACCCCCGGCATACGCTGCAGCGCCTCAGCGGCGTTGGCATCCGGCAACTGGGCCACGCCATCGGCGGAGACCACATCGGAAATACTGTCGGAACGGCGCTTTTCCTTCAGTGACTTGTCGAGACTGGCGGCCTGGCCAATCACGGTAACGTGTTCGGTGCTGCCCTGTACGGTCTGCGCCTCTTCTGCCTGAACGGAACCGCACAGCAGGCCGATGGCCAACGCCAGCGTGCGATATCGGAAAGTGGGTGTAGCCACGGAGATTCCCCCTGTAACGGTGATGTCGTGTGCCGGGCACCGTAGGCGGGAAATATGTCAGTTCGGTGACGCGCTATCGTTACAGCCATTTCAAATCAATAACTTACGGACATCCCGAGTCACGAGTGATCCTATCGCACCCCACCCCGAATCCATGGAAACCTGCAAAACCCTGACCCGCCGGCCGCCGCCGCGTTTTTTCAACGCCGGAAATGCCATACCCGTGAGCTGATTTGACCCCTCAAGTGTAAAAGCCACTGAGCCATGATCATTGCCATCGCGTGGCGGTTCTTGCCGGGAAGATGCTCACGGCAGGCTCGCCCCCTCGCCTGGAGCAGCTGTCATCACCCTGACATGACAACGAGATATACCCTGCGCAAACAATGGAGGTTATTCGTGGGAAACATGACAGCACTGCACCGCTGGTCCATCGCAGCCATCGTGGCGACCGGCCTGTGCATACTGATACTGAACCTGGCGGTCGGCGCGCTAAAACCGGCGGCGGACATTGCCTGGCTGGATATTGCCGGAGAAGGCGGGGCGGCCCTGCTGTCGCTGATGTGGACCTTCTTTATCTTCAACAGCCGCCCCGCCGGCTGGGTCACCCGGCTGCTCAGTGGTGGGCTGGCGTTTATCTTTTTCTCCTACTGGCAGGACGTGCTGGACGAGTTCATTCAGCTGCCCGCCCATGTGCACTGGGACCACTGGGTGGAATCCGGCTCCATGCCGCTGGGCATGATCCTGCTGACACTGGGCATCTATCACTGGCACCGGGAACAGCGGGCCATCAACCGGCAGCTGCTCAAGCGCGAACGCATTTTCCGTGAACACCGCAGTTTCGATGCACTGACCCCGCTCAGCGATGCCCGTTACCTGCGTGAGCAACTGGCGCTGGAGCTGCAGCATACGCAACAGCCGGTTTCGCTGATCATGATTGACCTGGACTGCTTCGATCACAGTCGCCGCCTGCTTGGCAGCGCCGACGGCGACCGGCTGTTGCGTGAACTGAGCGAGTTGCTGGTACTGAACCTGCGCCAGAAGGATCTGCTGTGTCGCTATGCTGGCGACCGTTTTGCCGTCGTCCTGCCCGCCACCGAACGCCTGATTGCCGAGAACCTGGGCCGGGAACTGAAACAGGCTGCCGACCACTTTGCCTTCAAGACACGACGCGGCGAAACCCACAGGGTAACGGTGCACACCGGCCTGGCAGTCTCCCATCATGACAGCGCGGACAGCCTGATCGAGCGCGCCAATCGTTGCCTGCTGCAATCCCGCTCGGGTCAGCCCCGGGTCGCCTGATGAACGGCTATCTGGCAGATCAGGCCTTCATCCCCGCGCATCATCAGCCAGCGGTATTGATTGATCTGATTCACGATCAAGGCATCGACCTGAACCGGCTGTTGCGACACACCGGCCTGTTCCAGGAACAGATTCTCAGCGGTGAAGCCCGGCTCAGTCCGCACGGCTGGCTGCAGCTGATCCACAATGCCCGACGACTGTTGCCAGACCCGGAGCTGAGCTTCCGTTATGGCCAGCGTTTGTTCCCCGGGCATTACGGCGCCATCAGCGCCCTGCTCGGCAATGCCGGTAACCTGCACGATGCCCTGCAGGTGTTTACCGGTTTCAGCAAACTGGTGTTCCCCCTGCTGGGGGCTCGCCTGACGGTCACCGACCAGCACCTATGCCTGCACTGGCTGGACAGTTGCGGCAACGGCAGCGAGCACCGTTTTGTGGTGGAAGCCGCCATGGCCGGGCTGGCGTCAGTGACGCGCTGGCTCAGCGGTGAGCGGCTGCCCTGGGCCTTCCAGTTCCGCCATGCCCGGCCATCCTATCCGGAGCAATACCAGGTGCATCTGGGCGACACCCTCTATTTTGATGGCCAGCTGGATGCCATGATCCTGCCGCGCCACTACCTGGAAAGCCCCTGGCCCGGCGCGTCGACCATTGCCTGGCGGGCAGCGAAACAGCAATGTCAGCCGCAGCTGGACCCGCTGGCCGGCGGCGACAGTTTCCGGTTGTATCTTTATCGCCAGCTGCTGCAGAACGTGGCCAGCCCGCCTTCCTTGCAGCAGCTGGCCAACCCGCTGCAGTGCAGCCCGGCCACCCTCAAGCGGCGCTTGCGCGACCAGGGCTGCCATTACCAGCAACTGCTCGATCAGGCGCGCCTGCATCAGGCCATTCACTGGTTACAGTTTCATGGCTACAGCACTGAACAGGTGGCGAGGCAGCTGAACTTCACCGACAGCACCAACTTCCGCCGCTCCTTCAAGCGTTGGTCTGGGCTGACTCCGGCGGCCTGCCAGCGGGCGCTGGCCGCCACCATGGGTAGCCTTTACCCGGCCTGAATCAGCCCTGACTTGAAAGGCGGGCGCGGACCTTTGACAATAGGAATCGTTGTGCGGTCATCGACTTTTCATGACCGAGGACCATGCTATAACTCCCATGGGCAGCCATGCAGTCGCCTGCATAGACCGGCAAACTGGCAAGGAGGCACCCGATGGCAAGCGTGCAACGTCCGCAGTCAATCCACCAATCAGCGGCCCCCCATGTGTACCGTGGCCTGACCGGCCGGGTCCGGGATGTGCTGGAAGCCGCCGATGTGCGTATCAACGGTTCCCGCCCCTGGGACATGCAAATTCACCACCCCCGCACCCTGACCCGTATCGCCCTGCAACGCTCCCTGGGTCTGGGCGAGTCCTACATGGATGCTTGGTGGGATTGCGATGCGCTGGATGAATTCTTCCATCGCCTGCTGACCCATGGCGCCAACAGGGTCAGCCATTCGCCGTTGCAGAGCGGTCTGCAATGGCTGGGGCACTGGTTGTTCAACCGACAAAGCCTGCATCGCTCCACCCGGGTAGCCCGCCAGCATTACGACCTGGGTAACGACCTGTTCGAGGCCATGCTCGACCCCACCATGAGTTACAGCTGCGGTTACTGGCGCGACGCCGAAACCTTGGCACAGGCCCAGGAAGCCAAGCTGGAGCTGATCTGCCGCAAGCTCAATCTGAAACCGGGCATGACCCTGCTGGATATCGGCTGCGGCTGGGGCGGGCTGCTGGAGTATGCCTGCCGGCACTACAGGATCTCCGGCGTCGGTGTGACCCTGTCCCGGGAGCAGGCCAGTCTGGCCCGGGAACGCTGCGCGTCTCTACCCGTCGACATCCGCCTGGAGGATTACCGTAAGCTGCAAGGTCGCTTTGACCGGGTGGTGTCCGTGGGCATGTTCGAGCATGTGGGGCGCCGCAATTACGCCACCTTCATGGAAACCTGCGCCCACCTGCTGCATCGCCAGGGGCTGATGCTGCTGCATACCATCGGCACCAACACCAGCACCAGCCGCCACGATCCCTGGATCGACAAATACATCTTCCCCAATGGTGAACTGCCATCCTGCGCACAGATTGCCCGTAACGCGGAGGACTGGTTTGTCTGTGAGGATCTGCATAATTTCGGCCCGGACTATGCCCGCACCCTGCGCGCCTGGGATCGTCATTTCGTCACACACTGGTCGCAGCTATCCGATCGTTACGACCAACGCTTCCATCGCATGTGGCGCTATTATCTCAATGCCTGCGCCGGCGCCTTTCAGGCGCGGGACATTCAGCTTTGGCAATGGGTATTCAGCCATGCCGGCGGCCGCGAGGAGGTCTATACCGGCGCCCGCTAGTGGGCTTATTTCAAACTTTTCCAACGCAGAGCTGGGCGCTTTGGCGACGCGAACTGTTACCTGATTTTGCAAGCAGCCCACTAGGGCATCACCGATGGACAGGGGCTACCCGCCGGCAAGGCTTCCAGGGTGGTCAGGCAGAGGATCGGTTGGCGGGCCAGGGTCCGGTCCAGCAGCGCCGGCCAGGCCTGCGGGTTAGCCATGGGCCGCGGCAGCTTATGGCTGGGCAGTGCCTTCCAGGCACCATCTTCCTGTTCCGCCAGCACAAACTGGAAAGGATGCAGCCCCGGCACCCCCAAGCGAATATCCGTGGCCAACAACTGGTCAGGCCCGGCTTCCACATCCATGAAACCCCGGGTAAACCAGGCCAGCTTGCGACCCGCTGGCACCTGCATGGCCTCGGCATAGTCCTGCGGCGAACGAGGAAAGGTTTCCACTGTCAGGGCATCGCCGTTATCCAGCACACCGGTGACAATTTCGAGTCTCTGCTGCTCCCCCAGCACCGTCACCCGCCACAGCAGGGTGGAAAACGGCATGGGCTGCACCAGACGTGGCGCCTCACTCAAGCCCCGTTGCGCCAGCGTCGGCATCACCCGCTGTGTCATCCATTGCTGGGCCACCAGGCTCCAGAACAGATACAGGGAGGACAGCGTCAGCCCGGTGGCCAGTGCCGTCATTGCCGGCGGTCGTGCCAGAGCCACTATCACGGCAACCAACAGGGGGAGGGTATAAAGCGGATCAATGATGAAGACACTGCTGATCGCCACCGGATCACCCAGAGGCCAGAACAAGCGCGTACCGTAGGTGGTAAAGGCATCCAGTAACGGGTGTGTGAGCAGGCACAGACCGGTGAAGGCCCACCAGCGCCACAGGCTGATGGCCGGTCGCCAGCGTTGCAGCAGCCAGGCCAGCAGCAGCGATACCGGCAACAACACCAGCAGGGAATGGCTGAAGCCGCGATGCTCGGTGAAATTGGCCACCGCATCGCCGTAATCAATCAGAACATCCAGATCAGGCAAGGTGCCCAACAAAGCACCCCCGAGCAGGGCCCGGCGGCCCAGCGGGCGGGCGAGAACGGCGCCCCCGACGGAGGCACCCAATACGGCCTGTGACAATGAATCCATGAATTACTCTAGGGCCTGTTAACACTACCGAGGTAACGCCTGCTGGATGCATTTTTTCGTCCAGTGGTGTCAGCCGGTGTGCCGTGTAGTCATTCTACATAAACAGCGGATGGCACTGCTGGGCGGGAAAAGGGACCAGCCCTTCGGGTTGAGCCCCACACAAGCCTGCGCAGTGAACAGCCGAAGGCTGGCCCGAAGGGCGGAGCGCTTGCGCGGAGTCAAAGCCGCCACTCGTCGTTATTCGTCACTCATTTGGAGCCACCAAACTTCACTCCTCATGCCTAGATTGACGGCTTTTGGGGCTCAACAGGTGTCATCTCGGCAGTGTTAACAGGCCCTAGATGGACAGGCAGGACGGCAGTATCGCCTCCGGCCTGCCAACAGGCCGTCAATACGGCATTAACCCGCTACGCCCCACAGGCCCTTCAGGCTGTTCAGTGCGGTCGCGCCAACGCCTTCACCGCCCAGGAAGCCGAGAATCTTCGGCGCAAACTGGGAGATCATCTCCGGGCTCAGGCCCAGTGCACTGAAGGCTTTGGAGACACCCTGCAAAGAAGAAATGTTACCCAGCATGGAGGAGGCCATGCCACCACCGCCACCCAGCAGGGAATCCAGCCCCGGCACCTTGTTCATGATGCCGCTGAACTGATCACCCGACAGGTTGTTCTGGGCCATGGCCAACAAGGCCCCGGCACCGCCTGCCGCCTGCTGCTGAGTCACACCCAGATCGGTGGACAGGGAATCCACCAATGCCTTGGCTTCACCGGTCACCGCCAGTTTGCTGTTGGCACTGTCCATGGCACCGGTAGCGGCGTCGTTAGCCTCATTCACGCTGGCATTGGCCTTGTCGGACGCGTCATTCACGGCCTTGTTGGCCGAGTCGGTCATGGACTTCAGATCAAAGGCCTGGGCCGGCGCACTCAGGACCAGGCACAGAGAGGCGCCCATCAAGCCAAAACGAAAAGCGTTCATAGTTGCTCCTTGGTTATCGTCAATCATCCCTGTTCAGAGGGGAACAGTATGGCAAACCTTACCCATGCAAAAAGACGACGGCCATCACTTTGTGCACGCTTTGCGCAGGGGGTCATTCAAGCGGCTGCTGACATTTCTGCAATAACCCGAGCAACTGCTCTTGCTCACTGCGGCTCAAGCCTTGCAGAAGCTCGGCAAACGCCGCCCGGCGAATCTGCTCAGCGGCATCCGCCATGGCCTGCCCCTGCTCGCTGAGGAAAAGGCGCACCTTGCGGCCATCATCCGGGTCGGCTTCCCGGCGTATCAGCCCCTGCGCTTCCAGTGCCTTGATCTTGCGGGTGAGCTGCGCCTTGTCACGGGCCTGGTGGCGCGCCAGGCACTGGGGCGTGGCGCCCGGCGTATTCAGCAGAAACTGCAGCAGGCCAATATCCGGTGGACCCAGCGACACCGGTAGCGTGGACAGCGGTTCACGCATGGCCCCACGCAGCCGGTTCAATGTGGCGGTGAAAGCCCGGCCAAGGGGCGCGGTAATATCATCAGGCATGGCATTCTCGTAACGGTTAAAGTAGTTGACACAGTCAACTTTAAGGCGGAATATAGTTGATATTATCAACTTGATACACAGGATTTACTACCATGGAACATGCCCACGGATTCGCCGCCACCGGCCAGGCTTCCCTGTATCTGAAAAAACTCTGCCGCCATTTCAGCCACAAGCTGGAAACACAGTTCGACGACCACAACGGGGTCATCCGTTTTCCGTTCGGCACCTGCGAGCTGAGCGCGGACGAACAGGCCTTGCATCTGCACTGCCAGGCCGGCAGCAATGATCTGGAGCGCCTGCGCGAGATTATCGACAGCCACCTGGCCCGCTTCACCACCCGCGAACCGGTGACCTTGCGCTGGCACTGAAACCGCGACTCATACCGGCAGGGGCTACTGCTCCGGCACGTTGTACTTGAAACGGGGCAGATGCCACTCATAACGAATCGCCAGCATGCGCACCAGAAAGCCGCTAGCCAGCGTTACCAGGGTGATGACTGTCTCCCCCAATGGGGTCAATTGCAGCAACAAATACAGGCAGGCCGCCCCCAGTGAAATCACCGCATACAGCTCCTTCTGAAAGACCAACGGCATACGATTACAAAGCAGGTCACGAATCACTCCACCAAAAATACCGGTGATCAAACCGGCCAACACGGCTACCGGCGCCCCCAGCTCCATGCCCTGAGCCACCTTCACTCCGATCACCGTGAACACCATCAGCCCAAGCGCATCCAGCACCAGAAACAACATACGCAGGCGCTGCATCAGCGGTGCCACCCAAGTGGTTACCAGTGCCGCTACCGCCGTCAGGCCCAGATATTCCGGGTGCACGACCCAGACCAGCGGATAGTGCCCGAGCAGCACATCACGCATGGAGCCGCCACCCATAGCCGTCACACAGGCCACCATGACCACGCCGAACAGGTCCATGCGCAACCGCCCTGCGGCCAGCGCGCCGGTCATGGCTTCCGCCGTGATGCCGATCAGATACAACGTCAAAAGCATATCTCTTGCCCCTGTTTCACCGTTCGCCCTGTTGTCGCCTTGAATTACAAATGAAAATCATTATCATCCGCAAGCCTGTGATTCTCGCCAGGTTTCCCCCAGCCATCACATGCCTCGATGCACGCAAAACCGCGAGCGTCGTTACTGCATTTTATTGTTACCGGGGGAACCATGTCTTATTTCCGTTTTTCCGTTCTGACCACCAGCCTCATGCTGGCAGCCGGCGCGGCCTATTCCGAAACCACCACCAGCAACAGCGATGCGCATACGCTGGGCAATATTGATGTCACCGCCAGCAGCGTGGATGAACACGATGCCAGTATGACCACAGAAAGCACCGAGCGATACGGCACCACCGCCACGGATACTGCGACCCGCATGGTGCTATCGCCCCGCGAAACGCCGCAGTCTGTTTCCGTGATTACTCGCCAGCAGATGGACGACTTCAACCTCGACAGCGTAGCGGAAGTCATGCAGCGCACGCCGGGCGTCACCGTGAAAACCCAGGACACCGAACGCCAGCAGCTGTTTGCCCGCGGCTTTGAAATTACCAACTTTCTATACGACGGCATGCCGTCCACACGGATCGACACCCTGGGCAAACAAGCGGCCCTGTCCGACACCTTCATCTACGACCGCATTGAAGTCTTGCGCGGGGCCAGTGGCCTGCTCAACGGCATTGGCAACCCGTCCGCCACGGTAAACCTGGTACGCAAGAAACCCACCCGTGATTTCACCGGCCAGGTGGGCGCGGAGCTGAACAGCTGGGACGGTTACCGCGGCGAGTTCGATGCCAGCGGGTCACTGTCCAAGAATGGCCGGGTGCGCGGCCGCTTTGTCAGCGCCTACGAACAGGGCGAGTCTTTCCTGGATCACTACGAAAACGAAAAGCAGGTGTTCTACGGCGTGATCGAAGCGGACCTGTTCGACAACACTCTGCTTACCGTGGGCATGGACTACATGGACTATGATCCCATGGGGTCTACCTGGGGCGGCATCCCCCTGTTCTACAGCGACGGCGGCCTTGCCGATCTGGACCGGGACCTGAATCCGGCCACCGACTGGAGCAGCTGGGCCCAGGATTCACAAACCGTCTTTGTGAACCTGGAGCATCAGTTCGAAAACGGCTGGTACAGCAAGTTTGCCTATACCAACCAGCAGAACAACTATGACGCCCAGCTGGCCTCCGCCGGTGGTGGCCAGCTGAACCGCGATGGCAGCGGCAAGACGCTATGGTCCGGACGCTTTGTGGAGGACAAGACCCAGGATACGTTCGATCTCTACGCCAACGGGCCCTTCGCCCTCTTCGGCCGCCAACATGAATTGGTGGTGGGCGCCAGCTACTCCGATGCCGAACGGGATTACACCGGCCAGTCGCCGGTTAATTTCAATAACGTGATACCGGACCTGCTCAGCTGGGATGGCGATATTCCCAAACCGGTCTGGGCCGCACCCAATACGGTAGAAGAGCAACACACCAAACAGACCAGCCTGTATGCCACCGCCCGTTTCAAACCCACCGATCGCCTTGCCGTCATTGCCGGTGGCCAGGTGGTGGACTGGGAAACCGACACCCAGGGCGTGAACTGGCAAGGCCCCCTGGATGAGCAATACCAGGAAAACGGTGAGGTTGTCCCCTACCTGGGGCTGGTCTATGACCTGACCGATCACCACTCCGTGTACGCCAGCTACACCAGCATCTTTCAGCCGCAGACCGTACGCGACACCAACAACCAGATTCTCGACCCGGAAGAAGGTAACAGCTATGAAGCCGGCCTGAAGAGTGAGTTCAATGAGGGGCGCCTGAACACCACTGTCGCGGTGTTCCGTATCAATCAGGACAACCTGGCCGAGTCCACCGGCCAACCCATTCCAGGCGGGCCACCCAACTCCGTGGCCTACCAGGCCGTGGATGGTGCCGAAACCAACGGTTTTGAGCTGGAAGCCGCCGGCGAGATCCTGCCTGACTGGCAGGTACAGGCAGGCTACACCTATCGCATTACCGAAGACCCGGACGGCGACGAGCTAAACACGACTTCGCCGGAAGACATGATTCGCCTGTCCACCCAGTACCGCTTTCGCGGTGACCTGAACGGCCTGACTATCGGCACGGCGGTATCCTGGCAGAACAAGACCTATGCATTCGTGACTCGCCCCGGGGCCAGCGCCGACTACAAGTTTGTTCAGGAAAGCTACACCCTGGTGGACCTGATGGCTCGCTACCAGGTGACTCCCGCCCTGTCGGTGGGCGCTAACGTGAGCAACCTGACGGACGAAAAGTACTACAACAATCTGGGGTTCTATAACGGGGGATACTACGGGGATGCCCGCAAGTATAGCCTGAAGATGGACTACCGGTTCTGATCGCGGTTTAGCCATCCCAGGCGAAGGCGGGTGTCGGCTTACGGCTCCGCCTAAGCCGACCTACGGAATCACGGAGCCTGCAACGATCAAACGTCAGACAGAAAAATGCGCTCTTTTTCGATAACAATCCGGCGCGCCTTGTAGAGCCCGCCAATGGCCTGTTTAAAGGCATTCTTGCTGCAACGGAAAGTCTGGAAAATGGCTTCCGGCGAACTCTTGTCCCCCAGTGGCAGTTCGCCACCGGCCTTTTCCAGTGCCGCCAGAATCTGCTCCGTAAGCCCATCGCTTTTCGCCGCGCCCGGCGCGTTCAATGACAGGCTGAGTTTCTGATCTTCACGCAAGCGCTGCACATAGCCGGTCACCCGTTGCCCCGGGCGCAATGGCGCACGCAGTTCACTGGCCGCAATCATGCCCCAGGCATGATCATCCACCACCACCTTGTAGCCCAGGTCGGTGCTGTGCGCCGCCACCAGCGAGACTTCATCACCCTGCTGATACGCCTGACAGGTATCGGACAGGAACCGGTCCAGCTGGGCGCTAACCATCAGCCGCCCTTCCCGGTCCGTGGTCAGTATCACCAGCACCCAGCTTTCTTCCCGCACCGGCCCTTTTTGTTCAGCGAACGGCAGCAGCAAATCCTTGGGCATGCCCCAGTCCACAAACGCCCCCACCTTGCTGGTGGAAACCACTTTCAGTAACGCCACCTGGCCAAGTTGTATTCGCGGGGTGCGCAGGCTGGCCATGGGCCGCCCTTCACCATCGCTGTACAGCGTGACCATGACACTGTCACCGGGGCCCAGCGTCTGGCCCTCCACTTCCCGGGACGGCAACAACACTTCGCCCAGCTCGCCACCATCCAGCAGCAAGCCATTACGAATGACCTTGAGAATTTCCAGGGAGTGGCGGGTGCCGAGTTTCGGGGATACGGTCATGGATCGGGCCTGTTTGGTTGCGGACCGTCTTCTCCCGCTTGCGGGAGAAGACGGTTGATCTTGCGTGTTGCGTGGTGCCTGCTACGTGGCGCGTCTGTCTTTACCACATCAGGTCATCGGGGATCGGGAAGTCCTTGTAAGGGTCATCCTCGTCCACGGCATCATTGCCACGCTCGTTGAGCAACAACACAGCAGCCTCATCCCGCTGACGGATTTTCTCTGCCACCACGGTTGGCACCAGCTCGAAGCTATCACCCAAAGCCACAATGGCGATCTGCCCTCGCTCCAGCTGCTTCTGCTGTTTGCCGGTCACATAGGCCTTCTTTATCTTCTTGTCCTGCACGAACTGGAAAGCCACTTCGCCGTTGTTCCGGTCCAGCCGGCTTTGCTCGATCATCTGCTTGATCTGCGCGGCAATTTCTTTCTTTTCCCGCTCGGCCTTGCGCTCGGCTTCGCGCTGACGGTCTGCCTCGGCCTTTTCTTCACGCAAGCGACGGGCCCGATCCGCCGGGTCTTCCAGCTCGATCTCGCCGCGCTTGGCCTTGTTCACATCCTCGCGTTTCTGCTGCTTGGCCTTGCGGGCTTTTTTCTCGTCCGCCAGCCCCGCTTTCATCAATTGCTTCTGCAGTGAATTCGCCATGATGTTCTCTCTTTCTCCATGAACAGATTGCCCTCGGCAAGGGCTGTCAAAAAACCGCTAACGCTGACCCAGCGGTGACGCTGGCGCTTTGCCCAACAGCGGCTGGGCACGGTGAAAACGGCTGTCGTAACCGGGCTGCCAGGGAAACACACCTTTCGGATCCGGCCAGACCATCTGCAGCGCCGGGTACGGCGCCGGCAGGCTCTGGTAGAACCAGTTGGCAAAGCCCAGGTATTCCTTGTAATGCGGGAATGCCACCGGCAGAAACATGACTTCCAGCCCATCGGCGATATCGTTATACAGGCGGTACGGCTGATAGGGCTTTTTCAGCCCACGAATCCGCACGGCCGCGCTGTCCAGCAACTTGCTGGCCAGGGCATCTTTCAGGCCCACCACAATCAGTTCCGGGTGATTCAGGTTGAGAAAATGCCCCACGCTGAAAGTGTAGCCGGGCTGGCCGTCGCCACCGGGCACAGCGAAGTGGTGCCAGCCCTTGCGCTGAATATCCGCCAGCAGCGCTTTGTCTTCAGCATCTTCCGGCTGCGGATAACGGAATTTGCCGGGCATTTCATCAAGGAACATAGACTCATCATCAGGTTCAAGCAGCGCAAGGGGGGCACTGCCAAGCGTTTTCGCGGTGTGATCGCAATCATAACAGACTCCGCCTTCACTTGGTGACACCCCCCGCACCTGCAATACTGGGGCAAATTCAGAACAATGAGGATTCCCCATGAAACGTGCTGGCTTGCTGGTAACCGCGCTACTGGCCACCCCTCTCGCCCACGCAGCCCCCGGCGTGGCGATCTATGGTGGCGGGTATACCTGGGATACAGAACTGGAAGGCAACGTGGCTTCCGGTGGCGCCAACATCGATGTGCAGGATGATCTGGGCTTCAACAAGGCCGACCAGAGTGTGCTCTATCTCGGGGTGGAACACGCCGTGCCGGTGATCCCCAATGTTCGCCTGCGCTATATCGACCTGTCTGACAGCGCCAGCAATGTCATCAGCCGGAGCTTCACATTCAATGGGCAAAACTTTGTTGCCAACACCCGCGTCGCCACGGACTTTGATCTGGAAATGCTGGACGGCACTTTTTACTACAGCCCCATCAACAATGCCCTGAAAGTGGATCTCGGTCTGACCGTACGCCAAATGGATGGTGACTTGCGGCTGAACAGCCTGGTGGGAAAAACCACCCTGAGCATTGATGAAACCTTGCCCATGCTGCACGCCGGTGCCCGGGCACAGCTTCCGATTCCCGGCGTGTATGTGGGCGCGGAAGTGAACGCCATTTCCTACGACGGCAGCAAGATGAACGACTATAACGCCCGTGTGGGCTGGCGTTCAGATTACCTGCTTGGCCTGGAGCTGGGGTACAGCCGCATGAACATCGAGCTGGATGACGTGAACAACCTGGATACCGACCTGGAGGTCGGCGGGCCCTATTTCGCCATTTCCTTGGGCTTTTAGGGATCCTTAAGGGCATAACCCCACACCCGGCGGTAGCGTCGGTTGAAAGGTAAGTGTCGGCTTACGGCTACGCCTAAGCCGACCTACACATCCCTCGCTCGCCGCTACTGAGGCCTTTGCAGTTAGCCGCGAATCGAATCAATGCGCGCATCTTTTTCCTGCCAGAGTTCACTCACCCACTGCTGAATTTCTTCACGGAACACCGGATCGTCCTGATAATCGCTGCGCCACAGCCGCGGCTCCAACGGGCAGGTGCGCACGTCCACGATCACCCTCTGCACCTTGCCACTGAGCAAATCCCAGAACCCTGGCGTTTCGCCCTCCGGGTACACCACCGTCACATCCAGCAGCGCATCCAGGTTATCGCCCAGCGCAG